>Ga0058701_10000010_pt1 | contig 147768 bp, 122 predicted proteins | sample AgamicOrMae_FD_97039 | JGI IMG/M metagenome (GOLD analysis project Ga0058701, IMG submission 97039) | Agave microbial communities from Guanajuato, Mexico - Or.Ma.e | ecosystem: Host-associated > Plants > Phyllosphere > Phylloplane/Leaf | place: Guanajuato, Mexico | collected 2012-06-04
CCCGGCTGGGCGTGGCCATGTCTCTGGCGCTCACCAGTCTCCTGCTGGTGGCCGCCCTCACCGTGGCCTCCTCCTGCTGGTGCTTCGCCACCAACAGGCGGCCAGCTCGCCCAGCCGCCGGAAGTGGCCCCACTGGCCAGCTTGCGGCCAACCAGTGCGGCCCCAAGACGCGCCAGCAGCTGCAGGCGCGCCTCGCCAGCGGGGGCCCCCTGCCCCATCCGGCCGACTTTCCGAACCCACTCATGCGTTCCGGCTCCAGCTCCACGCTGGCCGAGTCGCTCGCCTCCTACGGGCCCTAAGGGGGGCCCGCATCTCTGGAAAGCGTGTGCCAAAAGCGACAACTGACGCGGCGGGGGCGCGTCCACTGCGAATGAAAAATCCGCTGCCGGGGGGACAGTCTGCGGCCACGCGAACATGCCTCCTGCTCACTTTTTCCAGCACACTTTTCGCCCCTCAGCTCCAGTGACTGGAGTCCAGTCTGTCCTTCGAGTTCATCTCGTTGCATCAGCCACCATCAACTCGAAGTGGCGCTCGAAAAGGTGCCCGAAAAAGGTGCCCAGACGGACTCAAATGGCAAATCATGGCCGGCGAACTCACCAATTGCAAGCCAAACTCGAGCCCAGCCGAAAAATTATGTAAATATCTTCTCTGTGTCAGATCAAGGCCCCCATTTCGAACACTGCTCCGAACACTTCGGACATTTGGAACATCGGAAATGGATGCCCGAGAATAAAATGCTCTTTAGCAACCAAATTAGCCACCAACACGAAAATGGGCAGAAAGTTGCAACACATTTTTCCCTCTTTCCTGCCTGAAAATTCATCCATTGCTCTGCCTCGCCGCTCAACCTAAGCACGAGCGCACACATTCCCACAGACTAGCAGTGGCCTTCTCTTCTCCAGACCACCTTTGACACTCCCATTTGTCCATATTTGGCCATTTTTGACCCTTTTTCCACTCTTTTTCCACTCTTTTTGGCCGATTTTTGGCCAGTTCTCCACATTTTTCGCCCCAATAATTCTGCAATATTTTCTCCACCTTGTCTAAGCTCAGCCCAAGCAGCTGGACCCCAGAGGGCAGCTTTTTCACCTTCAGACGCCGGCAAGAGCGCAAAATCTAGCACCAAATCTCGCCCCTTCTGGCTCCCATTTCGCCCTCCAGACTCTCAAATTACTGGATTTATTCTAGATTCCATTCTGGATTTGGGCATTCTCCTAAGCTTGGCCCGCATTTCGCCAGCCAGGTGCTCCCCTTCCAGCTCTTAGCTGCAGCCCCATCAGCTGCCGCAAAGCTCGAGTTGGATCCTTCGAGCGGTCTCTCAAGCGCGTTTCGAGCAGAAAATCGGAAGGAAAGAGGAATCACTCAAACGGACTTCTTCTAAGGGGAAACAATAACGAGAAGGAAGATGGAAAACAGACACATAGATTGGCCATGTGAGAGGGACCAATTTCGAAGACAGAGGGCGGCTTGTTTTCGTTTCCTTTTTTCACTTGTTCCCCAGCTCAAAATGGCCCCCAAGACAAACTTGAAGAGGCCCCACACAAAGACTCTCGAGGACAAGCACAAGCACAAGCAAGGCCAGAGACAAGGGCAGCCAAACACAGACACTTGCCAGTGGGGGCCAGAGGAATGCTCTCTCGCGCGAGGCTCCTCCATGGTTTCCTTGTGCACGGATGGCCAATAATGCAGACAGATTAATGTCAATGTCCAAATGATTTATTGATTAAACTCTTGCCTATTCGGCTCTGGTGTGTTTATGTGACCCCAAAACAAAGAGTCGAGCCCTTTTCAAATGAAACTTGGTGCCGAAAGAGGCTAAAGCTAAGAGACGAGGAGAGACAGAGACAGAGACAGAGACAGAGACAGAGGCTGAGAGGAGAAAAATAGAAAAAGAGATTGTAATAAATTACATTTAGCAAAAAAGGGCAGCCCCAAAAGAAGCTTGCGATTGGAGCAATTGAAAAGCATCCAAAATGGGACCTTTCAAATCTGTGTGCCCTCTCCAAATGTCTGTCTTCACTTGAGACTGTCTGTCTGTCTGTCTGTTTGTCTCTCTGTGCTTTGGCTCTTGTCTTTAGGGCCGGCCTGCAAACAGGCGCCCAACGAGAGGCGGCCTGAACATTGTTATTCCGTCCCCCACGATTGGGCTCGCCGACGATTGGGACGCATTGGCCTCGCTTAAGTTGAGCCCAAAGCCCATTGACATTGAGCAACAACGACTTGATCATCTTATTAGAATGTCCAAATGTTATTCCAGCGCGCTGAAGGGCAGCCTGAGAGCCCAAGCTGAGGCCCCAGCGACAAGCTAGCTCGCTGTTTTGGGCACTGGCAGTTTGCCGAGATCTTGCACAAGGCTCGCAGAGCTGCAGTGTGGCAGTGTTGAACTGGCAAGACGGTTGATCTAAGGGCCGCCGAGTGAGCCAAACTGCCATCAGAGCTAAGCAACGAAGCGCTGCAGCCAAAAAGGGGCAAGTGGGCGGCCCTTTCAAGGTCGCGCGAGGCCAATTTGTGAAAGAAATCGGAGCTGAAAAGCCGCCCAACTAGCTCGGCAGCGAGCTTTTTAGCCTGCCTTTTCTTTCTCTTTCGCCCTTTGGGCTCCTCATGGGCGCTAGATTGCTCACTCCACTTCCGGAATTGCGAGCGAGGCGGCACGAAAGCTTGACTGAGACTGTCGAGCTGCCATTTGCTGGAGCTGCCAAGGAGGTTTGGCCAGCCCCTCGGCGAGCTAGATACAAGGAGCTTTGCTGCAGCAGAGGTTTGGCTTCGGTTCCGGTTGCGTGTCTTGAGGTTTTCCGCATTCGTGAGGGCTCAAGCAAACCTTTGGACTGTTTGAGATTCGGAAGCGGAAGGAAAATTGTTTCAAACGATTGTGATCGCTTTTTCGAGAAATTGCACACTCAAGTCGAGCTCAAGTTGGAAAAGTAAAAATAGGATCAAGACAAAAGCAAAAGAAAAGTTCGGGTGAAGGATAACACTTATTCTTTACACTTGTTTCTTATATGAAGCTCATACTTCGCATCATTACTTTCTCCTTTGAGCATGCGTCTTGATCAAGGGCACAAATGGTTTTATACCACAGCGCTTTCATACCTTATACCAAGCTGAAAAGCTACCAAATCAGGCCCAACAGGAAACCAATCAGTCTGGCCACACTTCCGGCTCGCAAGCGTTTCCGGAAGTGTGGGATTTAATCAGGAGGTGGAAGAGTGGGAGAAAGTTTGACTGAGACGGCTGCTGATTGGCGGCGGCTCGCGATTGGTCGCGAGGAGCTGGATGCTTCGGGCCGGAGCTAAGCTCGAGGGGAAGACTTTGTTGCCCAAAAGGCGGCTCTTTTGGGGCAACTTTGTGTGAGTTTGGGGGCCGCATGCGTGCAGGAAATGCTCCAAGATGGTTCGGCACGACCAGCCTAACCTTGAAACAATGGAAAGACGAATTTCTCACGAAAAGTGTTCACCCGAATGAACAAAGACACTTGGCAGACGTCGCGAAGTGGCGAGACAGTTTGGCTCGTGCCTTATGGGTTTTAGGCAGAAGGATGGTTTGCGAGGGGTTAAGAGAAGGCAAGCAAGGCAGAGAATGAAATCGTGTGTGTGACGAGTCGTTGAGAGTGGCCGGAGACCATTTGGGGCTCGTTGCGCCATCCATTTAGCTCGAGCCGGGCCGCTTCCTGTTGTGTGCCTTCCGCCTTCGTCAAGCTCGTCGTGCAGTGCTCGAGCAGAAGGCCCTCGAGCGGCGGACAGTCCTCGAGCAGCACACCTCCTCCCCGGCCGCTCGGCCGCCGCCGCTCAGCACGTGCGGATGCGACAAAAGGGCGGAAGCGGAAGCGGAAGCGCGGCCGAGAGGCGCCCGCTCGCGTGCTAACAGCACCTGGCGAGTGATTATCGTGCGCCGTTGGGGCCACCAGCGACTGGGTGCGTGCGTCTGCGCGCGGCCCGAGCTTAGGGCGCCCTCATAATCGTTGGCGGCCCGCCCGGAGGAGTGTCTCTGGCGTCTGGCTGGAAGCAGCAAGACTGCACCACTGCTCATCTTCTGGCCAAGACGGCCGCAGGATGTCTTGACTTTGTTCCAGCCGGCGTCTTGGCGGCTTGGGCGCCTTCTGAGGGCGCCACTCGGCGGGGCAGGAAGTCGAGCGGGCGGTGGACTAGGGCTAGCCAAGCATTGGGTCTTGGCGGCAGGAAGAGGAGCCGGAACGGGCGGCAACCGCATGGCGTGCGGCCACGCGCCAGAGCGTCTCCGGCAACGCTGTTTCTTTGCTCTCCAGCTCGCCAGACTTAACCCTTTGGGATGTGCGTTGTGGTTGTTGTTTCTGTTGTTGTTGTGCGGGAGTTGCACTGTTGCTGTCTGTCTCCAACGAGCTACAACGATCTACAACTATCAACAAGGAGCTACAAGGAGCCCCAAAGTGGTGGGCCGCCGGCGCGAGAGTTCACGACGACAAGACACACACGGAGATGGATTGGACTTCTTGCCTTTAGGGCGCTTGCAAGGAGCCCAAACGGCAAGAGAAACGGCAACAAATAGCCCCCATTGGGCGTTCGTTTCCTCCTTGTGGGCGCCGCTCTGCCTCTGGCTCGGCCGCTCGTCTGGCGGCCAACTGCGAACAGCCGAGACGCGCGTGTTTGAAACCACTCGCCGCCACTTGGGCGGAAGTTGGCCCACTTGCACGCAAACAATCGCCCGCCGCCTTGGGGACGAGGAAACGGTGAGTTTCCTCGAGGAGCCAAGCGAGTTGTTGGAGTTTGTCGAGGCGCCACTCGAGCTCCAAGTGCAGCGCACTGAACGGGGTTCCAAGTGCGCCGCTGGCAAGCCCTAGTCTCTAGTCTCTCTTTTCGTTCCATTCTTTCACTTTGGGCCCAAACTTTTTCACCACTTTCTTCTCTCCTCTGCTTGTCTCTCTGCCAGTTGGCGAGCTCTCGTGCTCGACTCAGTTTCCCCCCCAGCTTGCAAACCAAATATTTATACACAAAGAGAAGGAAGCTGGCCCAAGTGGAGCGATTTGGATCGGCCGAATCGAGCGAGTTTGATTGGCCAAGCTTGGCCAAGCGAGAGAGAGAGAGAGAGAGATTAGGTGAGATATGCTAATTGAGAGTTGCGATTTGAGAGCCAAGGGAAACATTTGACATTTTCACAAACTGCTGGCCAGCAAGAACAAAGAACATCATCCAACGAGCACTGAACATTCGAGCAGAGTTTTCCTCTTTTTTGCTTTCTTCTCTCTAATTTCTGCCCCCAAATCTCCCGCCTTTGTCCACCAGAGAATAGCTCGCCGACCAATTGAGACAGAGAGTAGAGCTCGAGCTCGAGCGGCTTGCGAGCGCCATTTGGAGAAAGGTGAGGAAGAGAAGAGAAGGGGGAAAAGAGGCTGGAAAGAGGCTGGCATTCAGATGGAGATGCGGCCGCCAAATTGGCTAGTGAAAAAAGTGTGACGGACTGGGATGGAAAAGATTAAACAGCAAAGAAGAGAGATGAATGAAAAGGGGGCGGCGAGTTGAGAAAAGGGGCGGGCGAAAAGTGGGGGCACCTTAGGAGGAGTTTTCTCTAGAAGAGCTCAGCCAAACAGATCGATTGGGTGCCATCTTGATCGTTGGTGATTGGCTTCCGAATGGAGCAAAGTGAATGGGGGAGATTTTCTTCTAGTGAGCTTTGCAGCTTGCAAACAAATGGCATAGAATGAGCAGAGTGAGTGCAGGAAGCTGGCAAATTGGACAAAATTCAACAAAGTTCAACAAAATTCACACACACACACACACACACACAATTTCAGTCAATGGTTTCCCTTTGCTCCAGTTCAGTGCTAACTCCAAAAGGCAATCCCAAAGGCACCACCTAAGGCCCAATGCTCGACCGCTAGCCTCAGGCTGCACTGATTGAGGGCCGTCTTCGGTCTGCTTGGGCGGACGATCCGGTGCCAAAGATAAGCTGCGGCCCACAAGCAACCAGGGGGGCCAATTTGCGGCCGCCCGACACGCCCATCTGATGCCCAATCATTAGCTGCTGAGAAGAGCATGGAATTGGGGGGCGGAATTAAGTGAGTGAGATTGGAGAGTGAGATTCAAAAGTGAGAGAGACAGACATCGGCCGGCGACGACTAGTTGCCAGTTGGAGGAGGTGAGATTAGGTATCAGTTAAAAAATTTAGAAATAAGTGAGATTTTCAAATTATCGGCCCAAAAGGTTGACCTAAGTGGCCGAAACATTGACATATAAGATTAGGACAAATAGGACAATTGCAATTGGGTAGAATGGAGATTTTTTTCGAGGATTTTAGCTTTCAATTAATAACTTTGAAGCAATTCAGGTGCTTTGAGCTAATTTGTGGCTAATCATTGGCAATTGACTTTGCCGGAAATTTTGAAGACTGAGGTGGGCAACAAATTTGCAAAGCTGAGCAAAGTTGAGCTGATCTGTCGCTATTTTAGAGCGAAAATATCGCATTGTTTTTTGCAAATGGGTAAAATTATCACGCTGGAACCCAAAGTTTGAGCACAATTGAAGCCACAGAGTTGGACACAAATTAGGAGACAATTAGGGAAAATATTGGGGAAAACATTAGGGAAAACCAGCAAATAGAAAATAGACAATTCCTTAGGACACACACACATACATACATACTGTCATAGATAATTCCAACGCAAGGCTGCTCGATTGGTCGCTTGGATTGCACTGTGAGGGAGGGCCCTTTGCAGAGCCATGACCATTGGAGGCCGAGGCAAGAGACTTGTCCAGTCGCAGTCAAGCCGGTCCAAAGGTGCCCAAATGGAGTCGAGGGTGGTCAGTGTTTCGGCGGTGGAAAAGGAAAGGGAACTAGAGCTTAGGGAGCGCCGTTTGTCCTCGTCGACCTCGTCCTCTTCCCTGGCCAACTCTCAGGGCGTCCTCTCGTTCAGGCTGGACTTTTCTGGAAACAAGTGCGGCAAATGCCAGAACCACGAGGTGGAGATTTCGAAAAAAGGTGAGTGAAACTATGATAATATATTTTCAAAGATTTGTTGAACACTAAAATCGGTGCAAATTGGTGCTCATTTTGCACCAATTTGGGCAGTCCTTTGTGTGGGCCAGTGTTTGTGTTGCCTGCGAGGCGAGACAGTCTCTCGTGCAGCAAAGTGGTGTGGCAAACTAGTGCGCAAAAGAGTGCAGAGAAAAGCACAGAAAAGCTCAATCGGGCAGCACAATTGCGGCGGCAAAGCTCAACTCTGGCAGCAAAGCTCAACTCTGGCGGCAAACTCTCGACGCTCTGCCGCATCATCGCGCTCGGCCAGTGCTCAGGAGGCGCAATAGACAAATTAGTGTCGTAGTTTGAATGATTTACTCGCAGCCAGACTGTGTGTGTGTGTTCCGCTGGGGCTCCGGTCGCTTCGGAGGTGGAGAGTTGGAGAAAAGGGGAGAGAAGGGCCCAGGCGGAGAAGACGGGGTCTGGCTGGCTGGCTGGCTGGCTGACTGGAAGAGGAGGATGAAGAAGATGGCGATGGACGAGAATGAGCGAGAGGAAGAAGAAGCGGTAATAAATATAAGACGCCGCGCGAGTGGGCAAAGAGGAGGCGGCTCATTTTCATGGGGCTTCATAGCTAGTAGCTAGTTGCTAGTTGCTAGTTGCTAGTTGCTAGTTGCCAGTTGCTAGTTGGGGTATTATTTTGTATGCGAGTTGGCGAGCTCGTTATTTGAGCATGTTGCCAGCCAGTGTGTGTGTGTGTGTGCATTTGATGGTGGCAAAAGAATCTAGAGAAATGCGTTTGCTCTTTTGGATGATTGAAATTAAGTGCGCCGCTCGTTTGGGCATTATTTTGCGCCAACTTTGCAAGAGAGGCCCTTTGCAGGATGGGCCAGAGAGTAGGAGAGAGAGATGAGGGGGGGAAAAGGGCGCCAGGAAAGTAGCACGTGCGCAACACTTAAACTAACAATATGATTTTGTGTATTGTTATTATTGAATAATAACAACGCGCTTGGGAAATATCCTCCAATGGCTTCCTCATCATTTCCTGCCAGTTTGGGAGCTCATTGTTGTCGGCAGAGGCAGAGGCAGACTGAGAGCGGCGCTTCTGCTTGCTGCTTGTTAAAACAACAACAACAGCAACTTCTAATACACAACAATGATGCTCCTCGTTACGCGCTGTTTGATTTTTGCCCACATCTCGGGCACTTGCCAGCGCTCGAGACTGGCTGCCTCTGGAGCTCAACATTCTGGCAACAGTCGGGCATTTGAGCTCAGGGGGCGCAAACTGGCGAGGAGAGAGAGGGTGAAATGAGCTTTGGGGCAGGGCCAAAGCTCATGGGCAGGGACCAGCTTGGTTTGTGTTCATTTGTGGGCAGCTCGTGGGACGAGCTTAGGTCTGGCCGAGTGGTGAGAGTGGGGCTCAGAGAGCTCGGAAAGCTCGGAAAGAGTGTGGCTTAGTTAGACAGACTGGGGCTGGCCACCTTTTGGAGAGAGCGAGAGAAAAAGGAGGAGACTAATTTGTTCAAACACATAAACAATTTGTGCTCCAGCCGAGCGCCTAAATGCTGCTCCATTCCCAGCAGATATTCAGTGCGAGTTTGCGTGTGCGCGCCGCACACTGTCTGCACACTGGCCTGCCTGGTTTGTGCGCTTGTTCCACATACTGCATGCCATAGACTATGTGCTCTACACACTCTCCGCAACTGCAACTGCTGCTCGTGGCGCTCTGTTTACATAGGGCCCCATTTGTCAATTTGCACGCCTGCAAATTGACTGGGCGCCCCCAAAATCTGCGCCCCGATTCCGGTGGGGCGCCAATTTAATTACCGTCAGCGCCGATCGCGCGCCCCCGCTGATTGACAGGGGCGAGCGCCCAGAGGCGAGCCACCAGTGGCCACTGGCCGGCGGTCAGAGGGCGCTCAATGACCGCTCAATGAGGGGGCACACGTGCGCCGAGATGGCAGCTCGAGCGCGTGATGTTTGCCCGCACGAGTGGGACGCGAGCTGAGCCGCGGCCGGCGCCCAAATGCGCATCGGGGGCGCCCGGAAGCTCGTCTTGCCTGTCCATTTGGGCGCCCGCTCGGCGACGAACAAGTTGTCAAATTGGGCTGATGGTCGCCGCTCGGCCGCCACGCGTCCCCCCACACATCGGACAGCGATGGGCGACAGTCTGGGCGAGGTAGTGGCGAGTTGACGCCCATGGAGGCGCGTTATGCGGGCAACATGCAGCGAGCTGGCAAAGTGGCCAGAGAGCGGCCAAATATCCGATTGGCTTCTGGCGATCATAACAAAAGTAATAATAATTCCAATTGGGCGGCCGGCACTTCGCTGGAAGCTGCCTGGCCGCCGAGGAGAGTCACCGATTGGGCGCCGCTGCTTCAGGAGGGGGCGCGCTCAAAGTGGAAGACAAGGGTGAGGGCAAATTGAGAAGAGGCCAAAAGGAGAAGAGGAGAAAACCAATAGAAACTAATGAGCTGACGTGCATTATGTGCGCGCGTGGAGGTGCCAGCGCGTGGAGTGTCCTAGTTGTCGGCGCGTGCCAAAATTCAACCAGATGCCACTGGCCCACTGGCCGCGCTCAGAGACCAGCTCCGGCGAGCCAGCCGGCCAGACGAACAATCGGACAGACAAACAGGCAGACAGACAGACAGACTGGCGCTGGTGTGTACTTGTTAGCGGGTAGTTATTGTTGCAGTTATTGCAGTCGTTCTCGCGCTCGGTGCTCGGTGCTTGGTGCCTGGTGCCTGGTGCCTAGTGAGCCGCTCGGGACGGAGACCAAGTGCAAGTTGGGCGCGACTTGCCGAGTCAGATGTCGCGTCTGACTCGGCTGGGCCGGCCGCAGACGCTCACGTTCGGCCCCAAAGTCGAGGGGGCGCAGCGGGGCGGCCGTCCCAGTGGTGCGACGGTGTTGGCTCGCCGTTCCAAGCGGTGTTGCCGCTCTGCCGAGGCCTCGTGCTCGCCGGAAAGCTTGCCGCGTCGAGACACACAAATAGAGCCGAAAGGCCAAAGAGCAACAGAGAACAAGAGGGGCCAAATTGGGAGAGGATGTTGCGAGGGTGGAAAAACATAGTGTTGTTCAGTTTCCAAATAATCAGTTCCCATTGCGCCGGGCGGCCTTCGCGCACTACACTCTGTGGGCCGTGCTGAGCAGCTCTGCACTGCACTGCATTGCACTGCATTGAATGCAGCGCAGTGCTGCCCAACTTGCGCGCGATCATTGTGGCGCCTCCACTGCACCGCTGCAGCATAGCCTCACACTGCAGCATAGCCCCACACTGCAGCATGGCCAAAGTGCAGCCCTGCGCACCACTGGCTTCAAGGTCCACGCATGCGCGCCGCCGCAGACACACGCACAGACAGACGGACGGCGGCGGACTGGCTGCGGCCGGGCTCGAGCTCCAGCTTGGGCCAAATATGAAAATCTGATGATAATCTGGCCGGGCGCCGCTCGGACTGGCCAGGCTGTCAGATTGTTGTCGCTCGTGATGGCTCGCTCGTTGGGGCTGGCTCGGGCCGCGCTGGAGCTGGAGCTTGGCGCTCGTCGCAATCCATAAGGCACAGTGAACAGTGAACAGCCAGCCAGCTAGTGAACAGCCACAGAGGAGGGAAAACTTTTTCATCTCTGCCTCTTATAGGCACGCAGCCGAAAGCAGTCTGGCTCAACTTGGCTCCACTCGCAGCCAAGAGCTCAGAGTTCACAGCTCTGTTCAGAGCTGGCACCAGAGAGAGTCACTGGCGGACTTCGTTTGGGCTTCAGTGTTTGCCTCTTTTGGCCCAAGTGAACGCAAATTCAAGTGCAAATATTCTCGCCCACCATTTGGACTTGTAGTCCACATGCACAGACAGCCAGCGAGCGAGAGAGAGACACACACACAAAGCGAGACAGTTCCAGGCTGCACTCACCAGAGACACAAACTCAACCAGCGCCCAGCTCTAAGTGGCCAGCCAGCCGGCCCTTCTGGACAAGCATTTGGACCGGAAGTGGTTGGTGTTTTTTGCGCCTCGTGCACAGGTGGACGAGTTGTTTGAGTTGTCAGTGAGCTGTGGGCGAGTGGGAGCCGAGCGGGAAGCGTGGTCTTGTATTTGGTGCGAGTTACAAGAGCCGAGAGAGCGCTCGAAGTGAGAGAGAGTGGCCAGAATTTGAGGGAAACAGATCTTTTGGGTGTAGAGAGAGCAAGAAAGTGAGCCTAAGGAGAGGGAGAAACGAGGGCAAACATGCAAGATTAGCGGCGGCAGCAAAACAGATACAAGTGTTCACGCTGGCAAGACACTTTTTGTGCAAGCTTTTAGTGGTTTAATCGTGTAATTTGGCCCATTTTTGCCACTCAAGGACGGCCCCAAAGCGGCAATTTTTCGCCCTTTTGGGTGTCTCCAGAGAGCAGCCAGTGAGAGAAAACCAGGAGACAGAGAGCGAGAGACAAGCACCAGCGAGAGGGAGAGAGTTGAGCCCACCCTTTCAGAGAGTGGCGTCCTGTGGTTGCCTTCCAGTCGATGGTTTAAGTTGAATTAGTTGCGCTTGAGAGGTTGCAATTTGCAATTATGCATTAGGCCACCCCTAAGGGGCAGGTGTGTTTATTATTTTGCATGCAAGTGTGATTGAGCTCATCAGAAGCTCGCCCAAACCCGAGTTGGTTGCCTCTGATAAGTTGGCCTTCCGTTGGCTTAGGGCCCGTTAGCATTGGGCGTGAATTGTTGTCAGTTCTTCTTTCGCTTTCCTGCCGCTTTTTGCCACTCTCTCAGGCCGCCTTCTACACTAATTTTGGACCTTGTGTCAAGGAATAGGAGAAAATGTTCGAAGATAATGGAAACAAATGCGGCAAGTGCCAGAACCACGACCACGAAGTGTTGAAAAAAGGTGCGCTTTTTCCCCGAGGATCTTCTTTGTAAACTATCTTATCAACTTATCACTTCAGTCTCCCAGCATTTGATTGGAAAAAACTCAATTATCGATCGTCATTATCTGTAGAATGATGAAATTCAACATAAAGATACTAATCTTCATAAAAACCAACCCTTTTTGGCGACCAAAAATCCCGACGAAACAAAACAAACGATTGGAAACGATTGAATGTTTGGATTGCGCAAATCACTGCAGGCCACGCCAGAGACTGTCCGTTCAAGCGCTGCGAGTGCTTGAAGTGCAGACTGCTCGATGCCCGAAGGTAAGTGAATGCGTTCAATTTGAGCGATCATCACTCCAAAAATATCTTCTCGATGGTCATAAGTTGGAAAATTTTTCCTCGAATTATGACCTCGTTGCATTCTCGTTGCACTTTCCTAATGAAAATCCTCCACTGGCACTCTGAACAACGAAATCTCCCACCATTTCAGCGACATTCTACAAGTGATAAGCGGCAAGGAGACGAAACTGAAGGGGACCAAGAAGGATCCGAACTGCGGCTTCTGCCAGAACCATGGGATCAAAATACTTAGGAAAGGTAAGTGAGCTCTTGGAGATGTCAACCTGAGATCTGGCTAAGCAACAGAGTTTGCAGATGAAAAGAGGACGCAATTCCAGCAAGCGGCCGAAGGTCTAGCAAGAGAGGCGAACAAGATATAATCGCAGCATCTCTTGCGTGTATCCATGGCACGAAACGCGATTGAAAATCGACTCAAGGCCGACAGATAGGCGAATAGGGAGCCCAAATCAGTGAAATTTCAGTAAATCTAACTAAAAACTTCAATTTCAATAACGATTCTAACCTCAAATCGGCACTCAATCGGAATGGCACCCTCTTGCACGCTGGGTGACCCATTAGGCCACGTTAGAAGTTGTGGCTTCGGCCAGGAGCGCCACTTCAAGTTAGACAATTGTTTCGATTGCGAGGTGCACTATATTAGGAACGAAGTGAACAGGTTGCAGATCAAAATGAGACGGGCCATGAAGGAGGACCGAACGTTGAGTGAGGAGCAGCGCAAGACTGCCAGGGAGGCAATCACAAAGGATGAAGTGGAAAAGGGTAAGTGGTGGAGAGTATTAATTTGGCTAGAGAGAGAAGCATTTGCGAGACAGTTAGTTGCGGCTTGAGTGGAGTGAGTTAGTTGGACACAAGTGTTGGCAAAGGGGCGGGCATCTTTGATGGTTGTTGTTATTGTTGTCATGCGACTGCAGTGAGCCTATAAGCGCGCCGCCAGACTGGCACGCTGGCGCCTCACAAGCAGCATCGCGCGCGTGCCTCAACGCGGGGTTCGAGTCCCGCTCGTGGTGCTCTCCTTTTTTCGGCCCCACTGCGCGCCTAACAATCGCGCCAACCTTGCACCTCGGAGCCCATCTTGCCGATAATTGAATGCACGTCGATAAATATGCGCCAATTGGAGCCCCGACTGGCCTCTTCAGACGGCCGCCGCCTGACTTCCAATAGGGATGGGCCCATGCCGCCGGCAACCCTAGACTCTGGCCCTGGCTCGGCTCTCTTCTGCGGCACTGTCTTGCCCGGGTCGCCTTATCTGGGCGGCCCAATTCCGAGTCGCTGAGTGGAGAAAGATAATACAAAACCCCCGTCGAAGGACATGGACAATGGCGCTGGCCTTGAGGGCCCTCAGAGCAGCCAGTGGCGAGCGCAACAACAATGGCCAGTAGCAAGATTGTGTTAACTTGCCTAAGCTGGAGCCGCTTTTCTACCCTTTTTTTTCTCCGCCAGCTCGCCCCCTGCAAGTGGTCTCTCCTGGCCAGCCCGGCAGACAGACCAAGGGACGCGGAAAGCCACCAAACGTGCCCGACCGACTGGCACAAACGGCCGAGACAAGCGCCGCAGACTAGCACTGCTTCGGTGGGGCGCCCGCTCGCCTCTCGGATGGCCCAAGTGTGGCTCTGTCCAGTGCGACGTCGTTGTTTGGCTAGTTACATGGAAATAAAAATTTATGGACAATAATTTCTCCAATAATAATTTCTGCCTGCCTTGTGGGGCTTTGTGGTTGCAGATGTGGATTCGTGTGCGCCAGCAGAAGAGTCACACAGAGCTGGCTGACAGTGGCAAACGGCAGACAGACATCGGCGGGCGGCCAAAAAGGCGGCTGGAGGAGAAGGGTTTGCCTTTCGTGTGTTTTCTCTTGTCCCCTCTTTACAGGACAGAACATTAGTTGCTACTCGGCGCTTGGTTAGAAACAATGGAGGAAACCACACACACAACAACAACAACAAGAGCCAGAAGTGATGGGCCGTAAAGAGTTTTGGTGCCTTTTCTGAGTGAGCTTTTGCTCGTTGTTTTGTTTTGTTGGCTTAAATGTATGCCTGAGGCTGTGTCTCTCTACTGCTTTTGCTGCTGCTCCTTCTTTCGTTGTTTGTTGCTTTGTGCTGCGTTGAAAAGTTGCCGAAATCGGGCATCTGGCCAATTGCAACAACTTGACTCGCACATGGCACTGATGTAATTTGATTTGGGATTCCACATTCACGCGAAACGCCCTTTCGCGCAACAGACGCCTCCCAATGGCAAGCAACGAGTGCTTGCCATTGCCAGCCAGCTTCAAGGCAGTCTGAACAGTGTAAAGAGACGGAGAGGAAGCCGAGAGGCGAGCAAACAGAGGGCCCGGCGGCCGAGGAACAAATGGTTGCGGCAAACGGGGAGAAAAAATACAATTACACACTTTATTAACTCTTTCTTTCTTTCAACTCCACTTCCACTTTTCCATTGGCCCATTGGGCTCTCGAAATGGGCACTCAATTGGTTTGTTTTGCTTGCTCTGGCCGTGCTTTGCCTGTGCTTTGCTTGGGCACGTTATTGCAATGGAAATGGCAATGGAAATGGCAATGGCAATTCCAATTGGCGCCAGTCTGCGACATGGCTCGCTTGGCGCGCAAGAAGCGCGAAAAAACACTCTGCGCGCAACAGTTGGGCGGCGAGTCGTCGGCCTTGCAGCTCCAGCTCCACAACCAGCACCAGCACAACCAGCAGAACCAGCTCCACGCTCAGGCCCAGTCGGCGCACTCAAACTCGCACCCGCACCCACAGTCGCAGCCGCACTCGCTGGCCCATCTGCGAGCCCAGCAGCCCCAGCCCCTTGGTCAGCTCCCCCAGATCAAGAGCCAGCCGGAGGAGGCGCGCGCCTGCTCGAGCGCGAGCGCGACCCCAAACTCGGCCGGCCCCGCCCAGCTGATCGGCTCGGGTCCGCTCGGGCTGCGCGCGGCCCCGTTCGCGGCCGCGCCTCCCGACACGCGCCGCCTGCCGCACACGCTCCGGCCCGACGGCCAGCCTCCCGACCTCGACGCGGCCCATCAGCAGCACCATAAGGGCTCCAATCTCGCTAATGACTATTGCCACTTGCAGAGCCAAAGCTCCAGCTTTAATCACAGTAACAATGGCCAGGACCAGTACATGGGCTCGCCGCCCGCCGACATGGTGTGGCGACCCTGGTCTCAGCAACAGAAACCACTTTACGTGGGCTCCCCTCGCGAGCCGTCTCACCCGTCGCCGGCGGGGGTCTTGCCCCTGCGGCGCCAGTCGCAACCACAGCTAAACGACCACCAGCAGCAATCCCACGAGGGCCACCTCAAGAGGCAACACACGGTCCAGCTGCACTCGAGGATCCACCAAATGCAGGCCGCCGTCGCCCTCGACCAGTCGCATTTGGTCGCCGTCTCGCCGCCCGCCGACATTGCAGGCAATCTACCTAGACAATTGATGCACACAGACACCGGCAGGTCCAACACAGTCACAGTGTCTCCAACTCTCGACCAACAACTCCAACTGCAACAACAACTTCAACAACTACAACAACAACACCACCACCATCAGCTGCAGCAGCAACAGCAACAGCAACAACACCAACTGCAACAGTCAACCATACAGGAACAAGATTCTCAGGCGCAGCAACAGTGCCAGCAGCTATTTAACACCATCTTTACCCTCTTTTTTGCCCAAATTGCTCAAAACAACAACTCTGAAATGAACGACGAAAGTTGAAACAACAGTTGGGCCACTCTGTCTTTGTGTCTAATTTCATCACTTACTCTCTCTCTCTCTCTCTCGTCTGCCTGCTTTCTCTCCTCTGGCTTGCCATTCTCCCTCTCCTCTGCCGAAATTGTGCCTATTTCTTCCAAACATCCAAGTCCCAATGTTTGTTTGAACCCAAATTTTTCGATGGACAGCGCACCCTTTGCACTGATGGCTGCGTGAAAGAGCTTACATTGATTCACGTGCAAGGCCGTCTGTGAAGCTGGCTCCTGACTGTTTGGGAATGTAGTCGCCAGAGCCAGATTTCTGGCCAAAAGGACGCAATTTGGCGTCTTTTTGCGGCCCACTGTCGATCGACAATGGAGTTTGACTCCATAGTCCGATGCAAGTGGCGCGTGGAATTGCAATCGGCCTTTGCTGTGCCTTGGAAGTCTAGCATGAGAACTCTGTGATAAAAGTCGCTCCATGTAGTTCCCTTCGACCAGCTTCAGCAGAGAAAAAACCAACTCTTGTGACTTGCAAATCAAATGGACCACTAGCTCGTGCAGTTGGCAACAAAGATCAGCTACAAGCAACAATTGAAACTCGAGATAAGTTGGAATGCAAAAAACAACCCTCGACTCATCATGAAAGACCCGAAGAGATGCTGTGCTCCATTGATGCGGCTGCCTTTTTGTATCCATTCATTTGTCTTCCCTTGTTGCCACTAGTTTGGTGGACCCTTTGCAGTGTGTATGTTGTGTGTCTGTCTGTGTCCGTGTGTGTCTCGCCCTCTGGCCTGCAATGGTTTGACCAAAGACGCACGCCAACACAACTACACCATTGGTCTATCACAGCCAATGAACTCTGCTTGCAAGAGGCTCAAAAAGGCTGCAAAAGCGCACCACCACCACTGAAGACATAGCACTAAGTCAATGTGAATTTCATTTACCACCGATATTTCCGATTGACATTGAACTTTTTCCATGGCCAAATATCGCATTTCCGCCTCCAGTTTTATCATGGTATTCACCGATGGAAAATTAACTCAACGCGCTAGCATGACATTCACAGGACGTTCTTCGAGGGCCATAACTTATTCATTTTAGATGACAGTAACAATTATACTTAAGTAAAAAGAGTTTTATCATTCAAAAGTGGACCTGAATTCCAAATTTAGATCGAAAACGGATTAGTTTGAGCAATCATCGGACAAAACTCCCCCCTCCGACAGTGTGTAATTTCCCATGATCTTCAAGTAACTTGTAATTCCCATTCAACATACTCTCTTCCATTATCACCATTCAGTAAGCTTTGAACTTGGTTATCAAACAAGCATTAGATTGGTACATTTGCAACGGAACTCATGCTATTTCCTCAAATCAACCCTCATACAGAAAAGTATCAACTAAAGATTTAGACTCGCATCAAATAAATAGCGTGAAAGGAGGCAACAAACGGATATATATTTTAACGGCTGTAAAAATCTTGTGATAGATTCAACATTACACTCACAGTATATGATACAATGAACATAGAAGCTATGTCGGAACAAGCCAGGCTCAACGAAGCCAGGGCACTCATGGTTAGTCTGGATCGTATGGTGAGGAACCCAAAAAGAATCACCCCCTCCGCTCCATGGATCATACCGGCCATCATGATTGTGGTGGCTATGTTTGCTTTGATCTGCATTGTCATCAAATTGATCATGAATTATCTACAATCCAAGCATCAAAGCTCCAAAAATTTGGACAGACCTCATTCGGGTTCGCCTGGCCTGCCAACGACACCTGAGGACGAAACCAGCATGGCCACCACAGCATCCATGAAGACACGTGGATCCTTGAGAATTTCGGCAACACGCCATCACAAAGAGAGACATCCTCCCGTTAGCCTATATCAAATGAAGCAGAAACAATCGCCAAGCTCAACGACCAAATCAAAAACACACAAAGCAGCCATGAAAGCTCTATCTAGAGCAGCGAGAGCCGAAGCAATTCGGAGCAAGAATTTAGACAATTCCAGGCAACAGGATGACGCCAGCGATGACAACTCAAATCGTGACCAGAACTCTCCAAATCTAAGCCAGCGCTCGGACGACACCGACGAGATGCAGGCTACCAACCAATCAGGTCTCGCATATGGGGCAGCCACATCGAGGGGACACCATGACAAAGATGACGCCGTGGATTACGGGGCAAACCAGCCAGAGGCTCATATAGTCCAAATCAGAGAAGTTGAGGGCAGCTTGCAACTACCGACCTGGCCTCAGACCGAGTCAGACATCTAAGTAAAGATGGCCAGCACGATGGCCGAATCGGAACCAACGAGTAAAATTGACCTGCCCTCCAGTATAATTAGAGAATAAATTTCAGCACTCGATCCAAATGTGAATTCTTCAATTGATTTTTATTCTATCTTGTTTCGACACAGGTGTGTGCTCTCAAGTATGGTGTCGGAGCTGTCCCCTGCTCACATCTTATCCAGGTACGAATCCAAATCTGGTAGGGCTTCTTTGAGACCCTTCCTCTTTCTCGTCTCCATGATAACTTGGTACGGCTTAGATTTACCGTCCAATGGATCACCGGGGAGGACTTGCCAGTGGTCAAACACACATTGTGGGAAGGCCTGACCACCGGTCTGCGATCGGAGGTCGGCAGTAAAACCGAATGACTCGTTGACAGGCAGATATGCCTTCACGACAAAAGTCGGTGTGCCGGGTACTTGGGCTTCCTCGAACACATGTCCACGACGCCTGTTGAGGACACCATAGATGCCACCAACGACTGACTCTGGGCACTGAATCTCTACCAGGTAAACTGGCTCCAACAAACGAGGGGAGGCCGTCAACTGACAGGCGTACAGACAACGTCTTGCGGTTGGGATGATCTGACCACCACCACGGTGAATGGCATCAGTGTGCAATGTAACATCGTGAATATTCCAGCGGATACCGCGACAGTTCTCTTCACAGAGAACACCATCCTTTGTAGCCCATTGGAATCCGGAGACCATGCTATCCTTGATCTCGTTCAGGTACTGAACACCCTTAGTTACGTCAACGAGCATGTTGGGTCCGGTGGCTTCGGGACCGAAGCACCAGATCTTACGAGAATCATTGGCATCCCACTGGTACTTTTCCACGAGAAGTTTACCACGGACCTTGGGATCGTCCTTTGGATTGATAACTCCACTATCGATATCTTCGGCGAGACCATCTTGCATGGGAGTGGCCTTCATGAATAAACGGTTGTGCTTGTTCGGAGATTTCGACAGGCAAGTGACGGTCGATTCCTCGGTGACAGTCTCACGGTACGATACAACTGGGTCCGATGTCTTGATTGGAATTTGAGCATGGTCCTCTTCAAGATCCTTGAGACAAATCTCAAGATGTAGCTCTCCAGCACCAGCGACAATGTGTTCACCACTGTTTTCGTCACTGCTGGTTTGGACCATAGGATCAGACTTAGCGAGACGCTTGAGACCCTCGACCAGCTTGGGCAAGTCAGCCGGATTCTTAGGTTCAACGGCAACACGAACGACGGGACTAACACTGAACTTCATGACCTTCAGATTGTGAGCATCTTTGAAGTTTGTGATGGTTCCAGTTTTGGAGAGACATTGATCGACTCCAACAAGACCACAAATGTTACCCGATGGGACATCTTCAATGGCTTCAGCAGAACGACCCATCATGAGAACCGTGCGCTGGATAGCCTTCTCGTTGAGGTCGATCTTCTGACCTGGGATGTAGTTTGGACCCATAATGCGAACCTTCTGACCAGATGCAACAATTCCAGAGAATACACGGCCAAAAGCGTAGAACCTACCCTTATCAGCAGTCGGCACCATCTTAGAGATGTACATCATGAGTGGACCGTTAGGGTCACAGTTTTTGATAGCAACAGCTGCATCATCATCGTGAGGACCTTCGTACAACAGTTCCATACGATAACGCTGCGATGTAACTGGTGATGGCAAGTGAATGGCAATCATCTGAAGGAGAGCCTCACCAGCCGGCCACCATGTTCTCATAACAACTTTAAGCAACTCTTTGCCTTCTTTGGCTTTGTCGTCACCCTTCAATTGAATACCTAGCTTGCCCAACAGCTCAGCGGTTTCCTCTTTCTTGAAGTTCATTATGGCATCGAAAACTTTGAAAATTGGATCCAAAACAAAGTGGTTGAATGCTCGTTCGAAACCTTCACCTTGATTCTTAGACCATTTTTTTGTGCTCTTGTTGAAGAAATTCTCACCCCATAACTTAGACATAAGCTTTTCTGGATCAATCTTGAACTTGTCAGCGTAGAACTCGGCAAACTGTTTCAATGTAAAGGCCCAACCGTGTAGACCGCTACCGAAGGCTACGCTACCCTTTGCGGGATCAACTTTGATGTCGCCCATCGGGCCAGATTCGTCTGAGTAGGTTGAAATTATGACGTTGACAGTCTCGACAATACGTTGTAATTTTTGATAGAGATCTTCCTTAGCCAACTGAAGCGTGAGCATAGCTAAGTCCATCTTATTCATAATGAGCACCGGTTTGATTCTCTCAGTAATAGCTTGACGGAGGACAGTTTCTGTTTGGACACATACACCACTAACACAATCCACGACAACGAGTGCTCCGTCTGTGACACGAAGAGCAGCTGTGACCTCAGATGAGAAGTCTACGTGACCAGGTGAGTCGATCAAGTTGATTAAGAAACCTTTACAGTCCTTTTCTCGCTGATTTTCTCCCTTGATGTAGGGCAGATCACGATCCTGCATCTCGAAATACATGGAAATAGCGGTGGACTTGATTGTGATACATCTTTCTTGTTCATCTTTACGGGTGTCTGTAAAACGCATCTCACCAGCCTTGGCGGCGGCAATGATACCGGCCTTCGTAACAAGAGCATCGGTCAGAGTAGACTTTCCGTGGTCAACATGAGCGATGACACTCATGTTACGGATGTTCTTCTTTTTGTTCATGATCACACGGATCTCTTCGACGGTAAAATTGACCTGCGAGGGGGATGACACATGTTATAGCTAATTAGTCTCGTGAAATATGGGGAGAAGAGAAGTAACGAGGCTATAAGGTCGATAACCGAGATGACAGTTGCGATGATGATTGGCACTTACCATTTTGACCGCAAAATGTTCCTATTTTCCTTGAATATATTGTAGTTGAAGGTCAATCTTAAAATATTGATAATTATGGATCAAGTATATATCTCTATAGCTAATCGGGGCTACAATAAACGAATCACCGTAGAGTGGAACCGCACGTTAAGATCACATGCAGTGCTCTGAGAGTTCTATTTGATGCATCGGTGTTTCCGTCAACGCGCATATGCATGGGGCAATGCATTCAGAATTGCCCATGCTCTTTAATACCGGACGCATGCTCAACAGTCACTGGCGCTTAATTCGTATCATAAATGTTAAAGATTTATCATAAGACGAGTTGATATTTATCAATCCTATGAAAATAATAACAGAATCAAGGATTCTTGTCCTCCCTGCCCGGTATGAAATTTTTCATGCGATAAATCTGCCGCTTCCTTGGCCAGAAACCTAGCAAGTTTTCCCGTCAAAAAGTTCAAATTTCGCGCCAGAATATACCGCCTGCGCCTGAAAGTTGCGTGGCGAAGAGGCTGCTCGAAGTTGTGCACCACGCTCCATCAACACGAGGTCGTCTATCCTTCATGTCGTGGATATCATTATGACGCTATTCCGCTTATAACTTGATAAATTTGAAGATCAATCCAATATCATATCCAATCGTAGACAGGAGATCTATTTCTTATCTGTATCCTTCCGCTCTCACTTAGGTAGCCAAAATGACCATAAGCTCATTGAGGACAAGAAAATTCATGACCAACCCATTGCTTTTCCGTAAGCAGATGGTTGTTGATGTCATGCACCCTGGAAAACCAACTGTCTCAAAGAAGGAAGTCAAAGAGAAGCTTGCGAAGATGTACAAGACAACAGCTGAATTAGTTTTCCCCTACAAATTCAAGACACAATTTGGTGGTGGAAAGTCCACAGGTTTCGCCAAGATTTATGATACATTGGAACATGCGAAGAGGTTTGAACAGAAATATATGCTAGTTAAATTTGGACTTAAGGAAGTGAAGAAGACTAGCCGTAAACAGAGGAAGGAGAGAAAGAATAGAATGAAGAAACTTCGTGGTACGGCGAAGGTGAAGGCCGCTGCTGCCGCAACTAAGAAATAATCATGCAGTCTCTGCTACCAAAATAAAATTAATATGTCAACCGTAATTCTATTTCCTTAAACTTCTATGCCCTCGTTCATCCAGTGAAACAGTTAGATCTACGCAAAACAAGAACCAAATCCATCCTTATTGATTCATCATTTCAGTTTCCGACATGGGAAATAAGAGAGTTGTAGTAGTTGGGGGAGGCATAGCCGGTTTGAGCTACCTCCAGGGGCTCAAAGTGGAGCACGATGACGGTTCACCCCAGTTCGGAGAGGTGATCCTAATTTCGGAGAGTAGACTCGTGAAAAAATTTGTCAATGAAGAACAAAGAGGGAGAGAGTTGGTGACATTTGATGTTGCCCAAGCTGATGCGTCCACTCTTGGTGCATCGACCTTGCCAACGGGTGTGAAGTTTAGATTTCTAGCTGCTAAGTTGATTTCCGTCAATAGCAGCAGCCGAGTTTTAACTGTGCTAACTAGAGGAGGCGAAGAGCATATATTCTATGATGCCTTATGTCTTTGTTGTGGCTCTAGGCCCAAAAAACTTCATTCATTGAATCAAAGCCACCTAGATAAAGTGTCAGACCGCTTGATTGTTCTCAGGGATTTGACCACGGTAGAAGCGTTGCAAGAGAAACTTGTCGGGTCCAAACGCCTAGCTGTTGTAGGAAGTGGTGGGATTGGCCTAGAACTAGTTGGAAAGATCAGAAATTGCGAGATAACATGGATAGTGAAGGATAGCTACATCGGTTGCAACTACTTTGATTCAGGCGCAGCCAAGTTTCTCGTTGAAAAACTTGAGTCAGCAAATTATAGCCCTCATCCTGCAAACGTTATCAGACCTGAAGCTTACGATTCAGCTACAGAGATCGAAGGAGCCACTAATGTCGGCCAAACTCAAACAACCCCTACCAATTTTGGACCAGCACTAGGGCCAAATTGGTCAAAGCTTTTGAAATCAAGCGACGTGGCCACGTGCCAAAGCCTGCAAATCATCTATCAAGACGAAGTTGCCGATATCCAGTTAAACGAGGACGCTTTGGAAGATAAGTTGGTGGTCTTGACCAAAAAAGGATTGAAGATAAACTGTGACCTAGTCGCCATAGCCATAGGTGTCGAACCAAATGTACCGGATGTATCGCCCGAGCCTCTCAAAATCAGCGACAAGGATGGGGGCGTCTTGATAGACGATCAAATGCGCACATCAGCGCCTAACATATATGCCGCTGGCGACATGGTTTCATGCGATCAATGGCCTACAAATGATCTCTGGTTTCAAATGCGTCTTTGGACCCAAGCAAAACAAATGGGCTTCTATGCTGGTCGTTGTACAGCCTGCCATTTGGCGAAGAGAGACCCTAGCTTGTACTTTAATTTTGATTGTTTCACTCATTGTACAACATTCTTCGGTCAGAGGTTGGTATTGCTGGGCAGGTACAACGGTCAAGGTATAACCGAAGAGGAGACTTCTCGTTGCGAAGTCATAGCTCGGGTGATCAAAGAGACGGACTACATAAAGCTCCTACTTAAAGAGAATCGTATTATTGGAGCAGTTCTGATCGGCGATACTGGTCTGGAGGAGACTATCGAAAACCTTATCCATGATCAAATTGACGTGAGTGACCAAAAAGACAGGCTGCTCGATGGTTCGATCGATATCGCGGACTATTTCGACTGATGGACCTTGAGCGAGATTCGACGAATTTGGAATGGAGATTCAAATATAATATTTATTTGACAGGTTTGAGCCTCCAAAGACCGTCGTTGAGGTAGTGTACAGTTTCAACAGCAATTCCCTTGTTCACCGATTTAATATCTTTGCCAGATAGCTTAGTAAGGCCGATGGCAAGCGCATGTTGCTTATCCTCTGCCATTATTGTTACTACTTTCTCACTTTCGATTTCATCTGGAACTTGCCCACCAGGTGAGGTGAGTCCCGGGCACATGATATTCGCCCCACTCAAAACATAAGTGATAGCACCCTTATCGACCTGCATCTTAGGAGCAATATCCGGATATTGGTGGACGAGCCTCAGTGAGGGAAAATATGGACCCTCTCGTTGTCTGAAAAATAGATGTTGACCGGTTGGTGTGACTAAGAGTTCTATATGATCAGGACATTTCGCCACTCTTAATTGCTCCTTCTTCGGAAATATGACATCAATAAATTCGCCTAGATTTGGAAATTGTTCTACCAATTTGGCTTTGATATTCTTTTGAACGGAAGACTTGAGCTGAACAGTCGTTGATATATCTCCATCCTCGAATTTCTTGAACATGATGTAAGATAAGTAGACGACTTGGTGACAGTCGTGGAAAGTAGCTAATATAGTGAAGAAGAGATGAAGTCAGATGTCAAACTTGAGAGCCGAGGCTAAACTCAGTCCTTGAGATTGGTCTTCGGAAAGGCCCCAGTCAACATGTCGACCCTTGCTTCTTTTTGTCACACCTTCCAATGGACTACCAGCCCCCCTGGCAGAAAGGAATAACCACGCGCGCCGCCTAAAATCTGCAGCAGAGTGAAATTACCGGCCCGAATCCATTCAGTTCCAGTTTAGCCCAAGTTCCCATCAAGTGCAGACTAGCCTGTTTAAAGAGTGCCTTTGATTGAATGGGAGGTGGGATTTCAGTGTCAAGATCAATCTACAAATTATTCCTTATCCTATCCCACACCCTAATTCAACTAGATGACACCTCAGTCGAGCATGCTGAGACATGTGCCCTCCAGGGCTAAGGATATCGGTCAGATATCCGAGTGGATCCATAAGCATAGTATATCTAATGAAATGTTGATCAAAGTTGGCCTCAGAATGAATCGAAACCTCTTATTCGGGTCCAATCATCGATGCGTCGCCATGTTGATAGTGTTCAAGAGTATAATGGACGAGATAAACTTCTGCGAAGACCATATACAGGCACCCACTTCACCCTTGGAGGCATCTAGAGGAAGTTCATCCATCACACAGCAGAATAAACCTCTCGAACGATTGCAAAAGTGTTTGAAGCAAGCCATGGACTTCCTGGATTTTTGTCGCCCTCTCTCAGTTAGCATGACGAACGCGTACAAATTGGTTCGTGAGGAGATTCTTAAATTGAATCAGGCGAGCACGGACAAAGCAATTGCAAGTTTACGATTAGATAGTTCAAATGACACCCTCCCTTCGGCTCACAATGTATCACATTCAACACAACGAGAGAGGACCTCCTCTGTTTTATCCGCAAACCCCTCCACCAATGTTTCGAATGAGGAAGCCAAGGGGTCCTCACCTGTTATTCCAAGTCATCAACAGGATGAAAGATATCACCAAGATCTTTATGAAGAGCAGAAACAGCAGCTGAAATCGTTCATCAATAGATTTATCGATGAAGAAGTATGGTCAGCTCAGAGGGGCATCTGCGAGAATATATACAGCAACATAGCTAACAATGACATTATTCTCGTATATGGTTGTTCGACAATAGTGCAACATGTTCTACTAAATGCTAAGGCGAAAGAGAAGAACTTCCGTGTTATTATTGTCGATTCTCCGCCCCATTTTAATGGTCGTCGGATGTTGAGATTTCTCAATGATAACTGTATGGACGCCACCTATACTCTGATAAATTCCCTATCATTTGTGATACGTCAAGCGACAAAGGTCCTCATCGGAGCAAATTCGATGCTTGCAAATGGTTATGTGATGTCCCATATTGGAACCTCCCAGGTGGCTCTTATGGCGAAGGCAACCAATGTGCCAACAATAGTCTGTTGTGAGACTTACAAATTAAGCGATCGAGTGTATGTGGATGCTTTTGGATGCAATGAAGTTGATAGTGGCCACGAACTAGGATCTGCACTTAATTTGCGCTACGATTTAACACCCCCGGAATTTGTATCGATGGTAATCACCGAGAAGAGTACCGTTCCGGCAGAGTCGGTGCCAGCCTTACTCAGATTTAGAACCGAAAGAACCACACGGACATAGATATTTACAACTATTGCCTAATGGAGTTATCATACTGTTCATGGGGCTAATTGTTATTTATTTACTCATTAACATGCTAATGAATCTCTGGAAGTTAGCGATCATAGTGTATCGCACAGGAAAAGAAAACAATTAACAGACCTACCGGTTTCATGTAGACATCCGCTTCTGCAGTGTTCCAATGATCCCGAGCGCTTAAATTGTTGTTCATCAAAATTTTTTTTCCATTCTTAAAAAATCGACCCATCTAGAGCGAGCTGGATGAAAAACAAAACTAAATTATCGCTTCATGCATGTGTTTGTAGAGAAATAGCGAGAGATAGACAGAGAGCAGCGAGAATTGCGTCGACTCCAGTCTGTTTAGGGCACGAAAGTTCCCACGCTATCTGGCTCATTGATGTTGCTGTAGACCTCTCACAAGAAAGAGCGAGAGAGACAGGCTTCATTAGCACTCAGCCAGGTGCAATCTCCTTTTCCTACCTTGCTCGTCTTGTCCATTCTGCTCTCAGTGATCCACCTGTGTTGACGGTTTGACTCTTTCAGTTTTCACTTGTTGCCGCCATTTGAATTCTTCTTCTTTGTCGCTTCCAAAACTAACCTCCCACTGACGCACTCTTTGGCGAGAGCTCAAATTTTGCGAGTTATTTGGGCAAGAGGGCGCAAACTCTGCCTGAAACTGTGGCCATAACCGGAGAGAATAGCATCAAATTGATACTCGAGAACAGAGTTTTTGCGAGATGAGTGTGTGAAATTATGCGCCTAGTGTTGACTGAAGAAGAGCAAACAAACTGGAGATTCTCATTGGGAAACTAAGTCAGACAAGGGGGACAAGTGCATCCTAAGGGAGAGCTGTGAGATTTGAAAGTTTGAAAAAGCTGAAATGTTTGAAGCTCAAGTTTCAGGATACTTTTAGGTGCAATGAATTTTTCTCATGCCATGTACAATTAACGCTCCATTTTGCCTTTGCTTTTGGTAGAAAACATTCTGTATGAAAACTTGGAATTAAGGGCCAACTGTTTCAACCTTTCTCATATGATAGTGAACATCGTTCTAGTGTTTGCCCTGTTGTTGTCACTCTGATTGAGAAACACCAAGCAAGGGCCAAGTTTATTACTGTTATTATCATCGGAGGCTGATGTCAGCGGTTGACAGACTGGTTAGAGGATAGCATTAGAGAGGTTTCTATGTTGTTATGAGGGATAGAATTTTGCATGTTTAAATGATAGCTAAGGGTGCTCAGGTAATTTGTGCCCATCTTATGCGCGCCACTGGTTGAACTGTGTGCACTTGTTCAGGCTGCTCTGACTGCAGACAGACTGTTGCCCCGAACTGTCTTGGAACATAGACGAGCAAATCTATAAGGGCGACCAAAGTGAGCAGAGTACCCGTGGAGTGGTGGAATGTATGTGCAGAGAGATGAATAGCACGGCTTGAATGGAGTAGATAACAAGTAGGGAGGATTGACTAAAGGTGGAAGAGGCAGACACTAGCAGTGCTTGGGTCTGAAACTATTCTCGTCATTCTCGATTTCTATCTTGTCTCTGCACCAATTCTGTTGATTCAGAGAGAAGATCGACATCGATGAAGGACGACTCTGTTGTTTTGTCCATTCAACTGGATCACAGTCAACATCGGCGAACCTGAAAATCGATTCTTCTCCACAGTTGGCAACTGGCACGGAGCACCTGTTGCTTGGAATGGGCTAAGGAGCGCGCTTTTCGCTCACTTCAAAGGAGAAATAAGTTTGAGAGAAAATTAGATTGAGACTAGTTGTTGTTTGAGCCAGTGAGTGAGTGAGTGAGTGAGTGTCTGCCGGAGAGTCCACTTGTGTTCAGTTGTGTTGTGCTGTCGACGTCAATATGAGCCAATTCAATGGAGCGATCTTTTGCCATCTTTGCTCTGCGCAATTTTTTTATTTGAACGCCAGAAATTGTGCCGGCATTCTTTTTGACTGGACAATTGTTGACTTTCAAACAGCTCTGCAACGAGACAGGCAAAGAACGAACTAAGGATTGCGAGTTGCCAGCCATAGACAGGGACTGGGGGATCAGTGTCATTATCATGCTTGCACATGACGCAGGCGAAGTCTGAGCGGGTATAGTGCTGGCGGGGCAGCTAAAGTGAAGAGAGTCTCGAGAGGTTCAGTCAGATCAACAGGAAACTCTTTCCAAGTGATGTCCATCCAGATGAAAGGGCCCAACTTGGAGCCAGTTGAGTGTGATCCCCCGTGCAATTTGCCCGATCAAGGCATGATGCAAATTGAGCAAAACCTAGATGACAGCGAAATATGTTCTCGCCTGGAAACTATAACAGACCAAAACAACAATAATGGAGTCGGAGTGCAATATTGTGAACGGCTACCAATGCAACAAGATACAAATCAGCACCAGAAGAGTGCTTGCAACAACAAGCTGGCCCTAGGCGAGAATTGTGCTATCTTTTCGGAAAGCAACAAGATTCAAATGATCGAAGACAAGCAGAATCAATTGGGCTCCGACTTGACATCGTCGTTAAATAACTTGCCCGAACCCACCGGGCAAATAGGCGAAGCAGCAAGCGGCAATCAAGAGGAGCTCGATGAGAACAATTCGAGAACAAATTGCCAGCAGGAAGTGGAGGAGGAATTCTACGGTGAACGGTTGCTGGATAGATTTCTTGAAGAATATTCCGGCGAATTAATCAAAACGGGAAGTCCCAATCTAGTTTGTTCAGCACTGCCACACCATTGGCGGTCTAACAAAACGTTGCCCACAACTTTCAAGGTGGTTGCATTGAGTGAGGTCCCTGATGGAACATTGGTCACTGTTAGGGCGGGAAATGATGAGAATTTTTGCGGCGACATAAGAAATCCGCAGGCAATCATGAAGGCACAGGTGGCCAAATTTAACGATTTACGCTTTGTTGGACGCTCGGGAAGGGGCAAAAGTTTCTCACTTACCATCACTGTGGCCACTAGTCCGCCAATGGTAGCCACCTACCAGAAGGCAATTAAGGTCACTGTTGATGGGCCACGCGAGCCGCGGCGCCACAATCAGCAGCAGCAGGCCACCTCGGGGGATCCAAACCAGAGGGAAACAAACGATAGTTTAGACTCGAGTGAGCTGGCACAGTCGGGCACCGATGGACAAGCGGGCGGAGATGGACCAGCCGCTGAAATGGGTGCCATTCGGCCGCTCTCCGACGGGACCACCAATGGGCCTTCGAGAGGGGGAACCAAGGTGAGCAATAAGAGCGGCAACGAGTTGCCAGTTGGAAGCGATCTCTATGCCAAGAATAGATTCAGATCATCCAGGACCTATCAAGTTGTTGATAGTACGGAAATATGGCGACCACCAGTGGCCGATGAACAAGACCACCTGTTGACTAGCGGAAGCAGTGGACAGCCGTGCGCCGGAAATTTGGATACTAATCCATCGAATGCAAACGGGTTGCACGATAACCACTCCAGTCTGGTGGGACACCCTCCCGTGGCCATGAGTCAGAGCAGCTCAAGTTCCGATTGTTGTGCACTGGCTCAAATGGGCGCCGATGTTGAGCAAGTTTCCGCCCCACTGCAACTAGTCGCTCCTCAGCCACCACTCAATCAGCCAATGGGACTGCGCAAGGACGATTATCAGAGTGTAGCAAATGAGCATTACCCGCCCTTCAGGAATGAGGACCGTTTTCCTCCCGCCGCCCACTATCAGTCTGCCGGAGAGGGACTGATGCACCCCAAAATGCAGCCGCATCATGACACGCAGAATTCCATCTATACTGATCTGAACTATAACCACCCAGCCTACCAATGCCAAAATGTGCAACAAGACCCGGCAGCTCCTCCCGTGGAACGCTACCCAATGCTCCATGTTGATCAGCAACCACCTGCACCATCCATCAACCATGTCCAGCAAGGAAGCCACTTCCAAGGGCCGATGGCTACCCCATTCCACACTAGCACTCATCAAGCCTACCAGCATACAGGGTTCAGCCAAAACAATGAGCAAAGTGAACTGAATAGCAAATCACACTACACTGCCCTTCCAGTCCAATCCTCAACATTTCCGTCCAGCCAAGGGCACTACTACTGGCCCCAAAATGGTCAATCAGCGGCAAATGGACCACAAGTTGGGCTAGGCAATGAGTTTGCGACGACCAAGCTCGCTGACTGTCATCAATTCGACGGTCAAACAACACAAAGCCAAATATATGTAGATCCACCAACTTGGACCATGGACGATGCACAGTCTCATTCAAAAATCGCCCAAGTGAAATATGCCAGTCCTGTCGGAGACTACGGAAGCAGACTAGCAATTGATTATAGTTATTCAGGATATCATTGAGCAGTATATCACGGAGCGACTGATTGGCTCATCTGCATTGAGTTGGGCGTTCAGACTGCAGCCTCGTAAAGCACTGATTGAATCTCAAGCGAAATATACCTATTCCGATCAGATAGGAAAAAATCAAATTTACTCATCTCTAATAGAACATACGATATATATATATATACATAGCCTAACACATTTGTATTATCATTAAACAGTTCTAGTTGTTGTTGTTAGCATTCCTATTACGGTTATGTTGAGCTCGCAAGTTTCCACGATTTCCACCCTGCCTCTCGCTTCCATACTGTTTGTGCTCTGAGACACGAATGTTTTGATCAACCATGTAGTTGATTTTTTCAGCCATTTGCAGGGCAAGACCTTGCAGTCTCGACGGCTCGGTTCTGTGCATCACAATCGACTGTGTCGGCTCATCAAGTGAGGCCATTAGTTCCTCGTTTATAATCATCTTGCTCACGATGCTATGCACGGTTGACCTGGCCAAGTCGAACATTTGAGCTAAAATCGAAATCGATATTGAATCATAGACGTTACTGTAGGTGAAGAGATAAGCCCTAAGTGAGCCCTCTCGGATCTTTTCCTCTAACATAGCTCTAACTGCGTCTGGCTGATGAAACAGATTCCATACTTTCAAATTAACCTTTTCATTGATTATCAAATCTCGGCAAGATTTCCAGTTTCCGATTCTCATTGCTTTGGAGGCGGCCACCACATGCTCTCTGGTAGTTTCTGGCAGGCCGACCAGAGGTTGCTCCTCGCTTTTTCGCAATTGATTGTAGAATAATCTGCTTATCATCTTCTTACGGACGCTGAATTCGTTAGCGGCAACATCGGGTATTTCAAGTAGCATTGATGACACAAGATACACGCATTCAAGCAGATCTAAATTGATGTGCTTGTGAAATGGAATTTGCCGCCGTCTCTCCAGCCTCTCCTGTTCCGCTGAACGCTCTTGATGTTTCAATGGTAATCCCTGGGCCAACAGTTCTCTCGCTTTTCCTAGAATCTGAATATCTAACAAGGCTGCATGGGCATCTGAGATGAATCCCTTACGAAAAGCGCATAGACCTAACTGTACCAGAGCTCGGTTGTACATGACCTGGAGGGGGATGTCGGCCTTAGCTATGTTGCCCTGCAAATGTGACATTAGCATCAAATCGCGAGCCTCAAAGTAACTATCATGTAGTGACAGGAAGTAAATATGCGACAAAATGGCTTGTGTAGTCGCTCTTTGAGTAGTATCATTGGCGTATATATAGCGACACAGTTGGTTCATTATGTCGGCACTCGTATTAGTTATGATTTGATCGCCTTTATCTTGCTCTGTTTGATCCTTTCCATTCAAATCGTGACTCTTGTTCTTGATTTTTTCTTTCTGCTGCATCTGTTTGACAACTTGGTTGTCAAATTTGTAATAAATATGGTCTATCTTCAAGAGGTAGATACGACATAGTTCACCCGGCTGCGTACGTTTCATATCTGACTCATAGTACTGCTGCATCCTGTCGATAATCTTGCACACCGGTTTCTCATATTTCAGCCTCTCTACGTATTCCGGTGTATGGGCATCACTTGATTGAAGGAGCTTCAAGAACTCAGCGTCCATGCGCTCTGTGAGGGCGACTGGGCTACCATTCATCCTGTAGGGTGAGGATTCGTAATTTTCCTCATCCTCATCGATTGATTCATTGACAATAACATCTGGGTTTGCTTGCAATATGTCAATCAAAAGATTGAGATACTTAAGAAGTTCTTCCCAAACACTTATTTTGATGTGCTCCAGAACACTAGGATTGTATTCTAGAAGGGAGGATATGAGACCAAGGATTATTCGTATTTCTATTGCTGGACCCAGCTTGTACTGTCTCGAAATGTTCAACAACTCTAGTAGCATGTCTGTTTGGTCACTACGATCAGCACGCTTTTTACCACGCATCGCAAGGACTTCGATGAGTTTCTTGAGGACGTTAGAGTGATTGATTTCGCTCTCTTTCGCGAACATTTTGGGCTTCTCGGAGCTAGTTGCTGTGCCCTTAACTGATTCCCAACCTTTGTCGTCATCGTCGTCACCGGCTTTCTTACTCTTTTCTCGAGCCTTCTCTGGTTTAGCTTTCTTCGTCCTCTTGGCTGTAGTATCCTTTTCCTCCTTGTCATCTGTTCGCTTCAAGAAGCGAGCAGCAAGATTACCCTCGTATTTGTCATCGTCTGAGCTGAGTGAGCTGTCGTCCGATGATCCCCAATCGATGTCAGAATCATCATCATCTTTGTCAGCACTGGCAGCTGCGTCCCCGGATGGAGCCGCGGCAGCAGGTTTCTCGGTCCCACCAACTGGTTGCCTTACGAAGTCGACTGAATCAATACTCTCATCGTCTGAATCTTTGTCATCGCTCTCGGAGGCATGCTTTTCATCGGGCGACTCCTCGCCCTCATCTGCATCTGGACTCGCGCGATATTCGTCGATTTCTGGCTGGATTGTTCTGTTATGCTTCCTAAGCTTCTGCCTTAGTGATGACAAGCATTTGGAATTATTCTTGTTCATATTCTTCCTCCTCTCACGATCCTCCCAACATTGTTCCACGAAATCCTCAAGTTCGACAAGACACTTAACGAGGAACCTTGGGGTTTTTCCGTCGGACTCTTTATCGAGGATTGTCTTAACTTTCGCATATTTGCGGGTGAGTTCTTCAAAATCAGGCAAAATTTTGGTGAAATCTTTCACCTTTTTCTTATTCTTTATGGATTTGATCAGCTCTAACAATTGGTCTGAATGCTTATCTTTAGCGGATTTAACTTGTCTCTTTGTCTCTTCCTCTTCATCGCTGAATGAATAAGCGGAGGCGCCAATACCGGCTCCAAGTCCCGGCCTCTGGGTGACCTGTTCGGACTCCCCCTCCGAGGACTCAGACTCAGAGTCGGATACAGCTTTGAAAAAGCGACTGCTCATGGTAGCTTTCTATCGATGCAAGTTGTAATTAATAGTGATTCAGAAGGGATTATCTAGTATGGTCGGATTCCTTTTAATCAATGATCAGTTAGCATATTGGGAAAACAAAGTCCAAAACACCCGTGATACAGGATGCGCGATGCGATCATCAAGAAATTAAGCGAGCGACCCTTCAGATTCATCGCACTGTCACACGTTTCTCCACTGCAAGATGGTCACGCTAATGGTAAGCCACATGATGGCCACGCGCGAAAATTTGAACTCTGTGCCGCGCGTAGGAATGAGATGATTGTAAAACGCAACCAAGTGAACGTACAAAATGTTGATTACACAGTCTATGCGTGATGGTTTCCAATATAAATCGTTAGAAACCCTTACTAGATCTCAATAGTTATATTGTTTATTCATTAAAAGCCGTTGGTGTCATGGATGGTAGTGATGAGCCACAAAGACCAGCAAAGAAGTTCAAGGGCTCAGACGAGCCCGATCCAGCGAAAAATCAAGCTTCAGTCAACAGCGATGCTCCGATGAATAACACTAACCAATTAAGCTCAGGAGTAAGTGGTACAGAAACCAAGCCTAGGAGAACACATCTACCGGTGATGCGTTGTATTGGAATATTACCCTCATTACCCATTGTTAGCAAATTCCGTGATTCTGAAGATTCAGATAGCTCACTTGAGGATGTTGTCCTCACAGTCCTACCAACTGTTCCGCGGCCACGCCGTGATGAAGTCGGATGCGATTAGGCAACCTGTCGCACCCATTTTGTGCGCGCTCTACAGCAGGTTAGGGTTCAATCCTACTGATTAGCTCAAATCTGTAACAGATAATAAAGATTAGTCTGAGCCATATCATGGCAGAACCTGAGAGATCACCTCACATTTTCGAGCTTCTCGCCTGTGATACGCTCAAACATAGTCTGAGGGATGGCATAAGATATCTATTGGACTATCTCAAGCAAAATCATCCCGGTTTTAGAAAATTACCTGCAACCGATGAGACGGTTCTCTTATTAGATTTGTGTATAGAATCCAGTTTTCTCAGGTCCTACAAGGCGTCATATGCGGAGAATCTGTATAGTTTGATAAGACATCCACACACTTCCAAATCAAATATTGAACAGATACTTCCATCTCTGATCTGTCTCACACTCGCCCCATATCTTAGGAACAAATTAGATAAATATTATGATCAGATCAATCGCAAAGAGACAAAAACTCCCGAAGAACTGGTTCATTTGCGGATCTACAGATTATTAACAAGGTCTATATCTGTTGTGAATCTTTTATGCATCTTGCGTTACGCATCCGGACAGTCTAATTATCACAATGTTTTGAACTTTATTACAGGTATCGTTCTTAAAAGCAAAACCTTGACAATCCAAGATGATTCTTCAGTTAGCGGAAGTTACTTCTCGTCCAAATTCGTGGCCGATTTTGCGGGCAAAGCTCTCACTTATGGCTCGTACTTTATACAATTTCTAGATTTCTGGAACACCCACAGCAATTCTACTCCCTTGTTCAAGGCGTCCATGCACATACCACCATCTCCGCCGAGATTCTCAGATCTAGGGGGCATTGATGAACAATCATCAAATATATGTTTAATATGTGAACAGCCTAGACAGAATGAGTGTGCCCTGTCCAATACGGGCTATGTGTTTTGTTATACTTGTATTTACAAATACGTCAGAACTGAACAAAAATGTCCAATCACGAAGAATCCAGCTACTGTTGATAATATTGTCAGAATATATCAAGATCGTTTGTGACGGGTGCTATTGTACAATTGTCTTCTCAATATAGAAAAGGTTTGAGCGATCATCTGTCCTATCTTCTTTTTCTTGTGCATTTGTGTAAGTTTAGTGCTATATCATTAATTCTTTCTTAGATTCATGAACTAATGGCCAAATATGATGCACAGCTCTGTTGATTGATTCAATGTTTCTCGCCAATACTGTTATTTTTCCTGTCTGAAATATTGTCAATGAAGCTCCGTATTCTTTTAGGTCCATCTTGATGCCAGAATGGATCTCTGGATCATAATCTGCCTGTCTGTTCTTTTTACAAAAATCGTCTACTCGTATACCAAATGGTAAATGTACGATGCCTAATACATTTTTAACTTTGAAATTGGTAAATTTCACTCTAAAGCCAAATTTTTGTAATATCCTGGCAACCCTTCTGGCAGCAGTCTTCGCATCCTCCTCACTCTTAGATCCGGTTGTTTGTATAAAACCAGAACTCCTAATGCTTGCTGTCACGTAAGGTCTTCTAATTTTCATTACCAACATTCCCTTGTCCTTCTTGTACTCCACATTTGAACCATTGAGCGCTAAATTTCTCAAATTTATGTGACACCTAACATGAAATTCACCAACGACATTAGCTATTTGAATAGTCAACTCTGTATTTGAGCCCATCTCGGACTACCAGAGTCAACAGCAAGTGATAATATTATGAGATGATGGAGGAAAAATTTGATAAATAAGGAAAGAGAATTTTTGACAAGTTGGGTGCTATTCTAATGGATGCCTATGCCTGTAATACAGCAAAACAATAATATTGCTGATGTAATGAGTGATGCCTAGATTAAATAACTACCTAGGAAGATTTCGACGGTTTTGACATTAGCCTAGAGAATTGAATTTGTGATTGCCTGCATTACTGTTTCCCCTTTTATGTATCTTTTGCTAGATCCCTTCTCTCTCATTAAAAACGAAAAGTTTGTCCAAATTTTCTCTGCTATCCCCCCTCTCTGTTGGCCTCCACACGTGTATTCCCCGAATAACTGCCCCTCCTCGCAGACAGCGCTCACGCATACGCAACATTCCGGGCCTCCATGGAGGTGGAGAACCCCAAGCCTGTGCGAAGTTTTGTTAGACTCAAAGCGTAAGGTCGAAGGGAAGATTTCGGAAAAAGAACTGAAGTCACATTTATCCTTGTGCACGGTGTATTTGTATGCTAGATCAACCCAGAAGCAAACGCTGGGCGTATGAACTCACACATTCGGGGTGAGTCATCCCTGTCTATTGGAGTTGACTTCAGAGACAGAGAGCATCCTCATTCGAACTTCGGCCTCGAGTGGGGTGAGCCTAACCTGAGTTTGAAGTTGGAAGAGTAAATCTAGGTTGGACCCAAATAAGGGGGCCTGTTAGATGATGAATCTGGCACGTGATGATATTATCGAGAGCCTCAATCCAAGTCACCGAGTGGCTCGCTGTTGGAATCGCGGCACAGTGTGATGGAATCCGAGCGTGCCATGAGTAAAATTTCTGCACTAACAACTAGCGAGAAATTTCTTAACCCAGATAAGCAGCAACAGCGAAGCGACATGCGAACGCGCCGGCGAACACACTCCGCAAACAAACACACAATTGCCAACCGGACAGCCTGAGTGCTTTATTTCGCTGGACGGAGGCAATCCAAGTTGAGCAACAACAATTCCCATAGAGTTCCGCTTGTTAGCTTGTTGTTTCCAGTCTTCAACGACGGACTGGAAACAACCAGGATGCTTAATTGATCAAAATCAGCGAAACTCATGTTATATTAGGTTAGGTGAGATTTGTGCTCTTATGACTTACAGCATTCACGGTTTGCTGTTTGCCTTGCGCCATAAGAGACTTTCTCAATTCCTCTCTCTCTTTAATCAATCTTTCCTCTTTCGCTTGCCATTCCAGCTTGTTTTTCTCAATCAATTTCATCTTGCCCACAACGAAGGGGTCGGGGTCTCCATAATTGGGCGGATTTGCATGCGGGTCGTAGCCGAGCACTGACAACATGGGAGCGATCTCGGCCATTTCGTTAACAACATCAAGTGGGATGGAGCCCACCCATTTTGTAAGGGTTTCAGTATTGACTGGCTTCACAACCTGGTCCGTCGATCGTTCCAACTTGGATAGCTCGATTCCCTGTGGCTGGTTGATCAACCTTTCATGGTGTAAAACTGTTTCGTTCCAGGGGAGCTCTAGAAAGTCGAGTATATCCCTGAGTGTTCGCTCAGGGTGCAACACCAACTGCTCATAGTACACTGGATGGCATATCTTGGGGCCTAGTTTTTTACATTGCTCATACATAGAGCTTGTTGCAGAGTTCCATTTCTTTAAACATTGCCTATAGTTTGTGATATCGAAACCACTTATTGTCACCTTACGTGAGATAATTGAATGAGCGACTGCTCTGCCATCACGTATAAGGAATAAAAATTGTGCCTTTGGGAAGAGTGACTTGATGTATATTGCTGATTTTAGGGTGAATGGATCTTTATTGCACAAACGTTTCGCTGGCCTACCATGACGAGCAATAATTTCAAGCATAAACTCTCCTACGGCTCGATCGAGCACGTCTGGCGTAATGCCAGCCTCTAATAGACGTTGAGATTCAAAGGGGGCCTTAAGCCAAGAATTGCGCAAATTCAACACTCTTGGGATGACCCGTGTTTCGCCCCCACATCTAACATCTGGATGCGAGTCAAGCATGACACGAAGCAGTGTTGTCCCGCTACGTGGCATTCCACCCACGAAGACAACTGGCATATTCCTACTATATTTATATATTCTTTCTTCGCCATCGCTAATTCTTTGAGATTCTTCTTCGGTGAGCTTTATGTATTTTTCTTGAGGTTGCCAATGGGTTGCTTGATTGATTGTGAGACTTGGACTTGGAGGAAAATCGGAATCTTTTCTAAGCATTGAAAAAATGATCACAGTTGTTGCACATAGTGCGATTAGTCCTACCAGTGCAAGACGCTTTGGCGATCTGTAGATTACCATGGTCATCCTTAAAAATCTTCTCCTCAACTATCCATTCCATAAGGTGGTCATGATATGAGACGCTACCTAAGGAATAGATTTAGATGTTATACCAAGGCAGTGTTGGTTGAGTTGAACAAACGCACAGGCACTGTAAGATAAGCAGATAAGACTGTAACAACTCCATACGCAGTGGTCACAGAGGGAAAATGATACAAACTTGGCCTATCGGATCCCCTGTGGACTTTTTCTGCAGCCTTCACCTGGATGTGACTCCGAGTAGCTCCGATCAATTAAAATCTTCCATCGATTCGTGTCTAAGAGAGATTCTCAAACTAGATTCTCCAAGTGTCTCTCGTAGTATCTCTCTTTTCTTGATACCAATAAGGGTTCAGATACAGCGAAATCTCTCCAATATTGCTACAGGCCCTAGAGATGGGCGTGTCAAAGCTCGCCAACTGGAGGGCGACTTTTTGGGCAAGGAACGTGTTCTTGTATCTAGATCAGTGCTCCTGAGAGCAGGACCACCCAGATGCAAGAACGATGAGGAGGAGGAGGTGCGGTGCTGCCTGATTCCTTTAATCCTGCTTCAAATTTCGAAAGAATTCAGAGCAACTATCCACGATGGAGATATTACAGAAAACAAACTTATCTAACAAGCGCACTTTCGGAGCGGCTTCCAGTCCGACTTAGTTGTAAGTCAGACATTCCAACACTGTTGTGGAAAAGTTGCGCCACCGACACGATAGTTGCTCCAGCGACTCTCCCTTGAAGCGCTGAGGATATCAGCGGCTCACGATTACGCTCAAAGTATGACACAGTCCCAAAGGCACTGATTCACGCACTCTATGAGATAAAATGGCTTATGGAATTACGACACGGCAGAATGAAGAAGATCCATCAAATTTCGAAGGGGTGGCCGCGTCAAAAGTCGCAGCCTCGACTTGGGGGTGCTTGTTGGCGTGATGTAAGGCACCGGCAGCGCGGCTTACGGTGTCACCACATTTGGCTAGCTCAGGTTGTCGCCCTACCTCATTGCTCGTGGATCATCAAGAGCCCCACAAAGAGCGGTAACAGCGCGTGCCACACTCTTCGCTTCTTCATACACACTCGCACGGCTTCAAACGCGGGCTAATGTTCGTACACCTTGCCAACCTGGTGGTAGCTTGCCATACTCTCGAGACGACTGTCTCGTCATACCCATCAGCCATTTCTCTCTCACAGACTAGTCATAAATGCTAAGTCCGCCACAGTAGAGCAAGACCAAGGGAGAAGAATCATCACCCACATAGATCTTAATAAGTCTCACTTCCCTATCAATTTAGCCAAATCTTAGCGGCAATTTGAGGCCCAACCTTCAGGCAGTTTGATACAAGGATATATCTATAGCTTCATAATCTGTCCTATTACTCTACTTTTTTCTTTACTTTAGTTAATTGAGTCAACATGGCAACTCACTTTCAATGAGCTACACAGAATACATTTTTGGATTCTTCTCTATGAACTACGATGCTCTTGTGAGCCACTAACCAACAACTATCTAGGGATTGCACATAAACTCGATACTATAACGATAAACAATACAGACTCTCAGACAATGCGATTCTCTACTCCCAATCAGACATTCTCCTGTTTGAGTAGAGACTTTCTCATCGTCCTCTCCAAATCTTCGAACATGGAATCCTTGCTTGGTTTTGCATTGCTTTTTGATTGCTTGAGTGTCGCTGCTTGTTGAGCGCTATTATTCCCTCCTTGCCTACTTGCCAGAACTTGTTCGCGTTTGATCTGTATCAATTGCTGCTTGGTATGAGGGTCGATTGATGGGTCGATGTTGATTTGTAGAGCCTCAGGTGTTAACAAATTGCCATCTGAGAAACCTGGCGGCTTCATATCGAAAATGTCATCACCAACGTTAGATGGAAAGGGCTCAAACGCGGCCGAAGTCGCCATTAGATCACTGCCAATCTTGTTCTTCTCGTAACTCTTGGCCTGCAAGGATGGTTGGGGAACTGTGGCTAGGCTTATCGATTGATCGTAGAGCGCTTGAGTTGAGAAAGGGTCGGCTTTCGTGAACTCATCGTTATTATTGAAGGTTGAGGCGACATCTTTGCTGTTATTATTGCTAGTCGAGACCAGGACGTCAAAATCACTACTATTTGTAGTAAAATTCAACTGTGCCTCAAAGTCTTTAGATATATCACTGAATACTAGCTCCTGACTTTGCGGCTCCTGCTGACTGAGAATATCTTGGGATGGAGCTTCGCAATCATTACCAAAAGAGAAAGATGGGAAAGCTGCCAGTTTTGTGTCGACTTCCTCTTTCATATCACGCTTCTTGTTTGATTCCAAACTGATCAGATGCTGCTCCAATGCATCTAATAAGGAACTTGGTGCCTGTTTGAAATCCGGCATTTTATCATTTGTTAGGTTTATTGATGCGGCAACCTTTAGGAATTCGACTACACGATCGGTGCATGCGAGGAATTTTTTGTAAGCTTCAAAAGCTTCTCGGCACATTTTCTTATTTAGATCAAAATACTTTTCGAACAAGTTGATGATTCCATCATTGTAACTGGCGAATAATCTAGTAACATCATGATTCAATAGTGTGAAACTCGCTGTTATGATGCTATTGCTCAAATCATCTGGAGTGCAGCCGAAGTCGAGTAATGTATCCATCTGCTTCTGAATAACCGGAAAGGTTTCCAGTAGACGTTCGATTGGCATCGTTCTCATCAAACTCGGCTCATCATCTTTACGCCTCTGAGCTCTGCATAGGTCGATAGCGAGCTTACGATAGCTAAGAGCCTTTTCATTGATGTAATTTGAATAGCGTCTTATGAACTGAGACATCTCGTAACCTTTGGTAATGATTCGGTCCAGAAAGTGGCTAAGTTGAAAAGTGTAGTTGCTTGAGGCCAAATACTGGATGAATTTTTCGCTTCCAAAGCATGTTAAATGATGCACAGTTATCAAGGCTTTATAGACAACAGCCCAGTTACTATGATTGGTACGTGCAATCAATAAAGTGGCTAATTGTTGGATAGACACATTAGGTTGATATGTTGAGGCGGCTAGATAATCCAAATGTTTCTTTTTGGGCTTAATGAGTTCCTCAGTTGTTGCCTTGTATATACACCTCGCCAAGGCTTGGCCGGAGAGAGTATATTTCGCGGCATTCAGACGATCTGAGATTGTCTGCCCTTTTGTCGACATTATTTGATGGCCTATCAATTACTAGATATAACAAACATGAAGGGAGGATCGGATGAAATAAATAGAGGTTTCTCTCCTTATATCTAATGAGCGGGCAATCACCCATATACTGAGATTAAGTGACTATCTTCTTCCACATAAACCAATAGTTGAGGAGGAATTTATTTATTCCAATGTGGGGCAATCAAAACAGATAGTCGTAACTTGCCAGAGGGAGGATATGGTGGAGCATCTGTGCGTGAGTTTAAAGTAAGACAGTGGTGTTCGCTCTGGGCGTAAAACCCACCGACGCAGAAGAACCACAGTAGTTTTGTAAGCAGCTGCCACTGTCAGCGATATTCATGGCATCCATTGATCGTCTTCTTTTCAATGATATTTTTCCAACAAATGGTTTTCAGATCGATAGTATGGCACTAGGAGCAAATCTGGCCACTCCCGAGCTTCTTTCCCCCATTACTCTCAAGCTGACTTGTATGGGTTCGAAGTTCAAACCAAACCGTAGAGTACGTAAAGTAAGCGAATTATGATAAAACTGTGACTTTCGGGTAGGCAGGCCACACTTAATTTCTCGAGAGGAATCCAGATGGAGTGTTTGGTGGGAGTACGAAAACTCACAGTTTGACTTCGAGGAAGGCACTCTATCTAGATCATCGAATCGGTGTCATCATGAACGAAACTTTTGCATAAAACTTGCAAATATCACTTCGCATCTCGAGCGATTAGACAGAAATCCTGTTTAAAGAACACTTGAATTACACAATTTGCATTAGATAAAAGTTAGCCGATTCCTGCCCCTAAATAGTCCTCTGCCGAGCGCGAGCTCGCGCAGCTCCGAGAAAGGTTCTCTCGTATTGAGATAAAGTTTAGATATAAAATATACGGTCATAGGGTTGAAGCAAACCTGAGTTCCCCTCAGTCTTATTGTAGGGCCGCTCATTCTTGAGCGCTGTTCTTAAGGTCCCTAATCATGAGTTTCAAGCTTCCATGAGTTTCAAGAATTGAATCCTTTAGGAAATCGTAGAGTGAGGCCTCCTTGCGCGCTCTTCAAAAAGTTTCCGGTCTCAAATTACACCTTGAAACGCAGCTAGTTCGAGCAGCTAATCGACGCTCGCTCCTTGATTGAACAGTATTGTCATGATATTTTATGGAACTTCTCAATTACAGTTAATTGTTGCACTATGCATAATATCTCTTCATGGAATCTACTCCACACCCTTGCCAAGATGTGAGAGCAAATTTGGTTACTTTTGCAAATTTGTACATGTTTGCGGTACTTCTCAGTTTTCCAATCCGGCGAGCCAGGATGAGGAATACATAATGAAAGGCGATGACATTTTGGAGGGCGAATTTCCATCGTTCGCTCAGTTGGAAATCGAAGGATCCACCTTCAAGCTGTGCTCTGCCGTGATTGTATCAGATTATCATCTACTGACAGCTGGACATTGCGTTAGAGACGACTCAAGTGGGGCAGTGATAGAGCCAAGATATATAAAAGCCGTAGTTGGTACACGGGTAAACATATTCAGTGAGAACCGGGGGATCAATCTAGAAGTCGAGAGGGTTTGCCCTCATCCGGGTGCCAAGACATTGAAGAACGATATTGCAATGTTGAAATTGGCAAAAAAACTTAAATTCGGTAAGCTCATCCGACCTGCTTGCTGGCCTCTTGAACCCGTCGAGGAAATAGCCATCGATCAAAACTCTGTTTGCTTCCAAGTAGGGGCAGGAATAGATGCTCGTGTAAAAAAGGGTGGAGCCGGGCATTCAAAGTTTTATATTCAAAAGTTACGCATCCATTACAAAGGGGAGAAAGGTCGGGGGCCAGGCTTTATCACTTTCAGAAATTCAACAGGAGCTGTCTGCCTCGGCGACTCAGGTGGGCCAAGCTTGTGCCTGAATAGAGTGACCGAGCGCTGGACACTGATCGGTGTCGCCTCAATCAGCGCATGCAGACCAAATGGCCCGAACAGGAACGCTCGAATCGACTCAGTATTGGCAGCGAAGAGCTTGCAAGATTGTTCCCCATTCAAAAGTGGGTAATAGTTGGGGTCAAGAATAAGCCATCGTGATCTGATGATGATTCAGAAGTTTTGATATAGAAGTGGAGCCTTCGAGCAAGAGAATAGATCGACTAGCTTGATGACAAGGTAGACCCTTGCCGGTAACCAAACTCCACAGGATGATCAAGAGATCTGCCTTGCACATGTATACTGAGCGCGACAAGCAACACCAGAGCAGATTTCCGCCGGAAATCTGTGGTGTCCGTTATAGAAGAGGGCTGAGCGTTCATCAGATTTCTTGTAGCATCCTCAATTGCAAACTAGCCAACACGCATTTTCGAGCCTTAGCCTGATCTCACCTCCCCTACAGAAGCCCATTATTCTCGCGCGATGTATAGTCTCCTAGAGGGCACGGGGATGATGACAGTGTCTGTGATTTGATGGCGACGAGAGAGATTTTGTATAATGTAATTCCTTTGTAGAAAAGTGTCAAATTAGAAAGAAGGATTGATTCAAGTGAACGCTAGCACGAAAGATTTGGCGGAGATTCATTTTAAGAGGGGTGATCAACGGATGCATCATATAGATTTTCGACCGATTTCGTGCTCTGCTTAACTTCCTGATGGTATAACTCTTGTCCGAGATCTTTGGTTCCCTCTCGTTTCGCCCAGATCGACAGAGTTCATGTCCATGCGATCCTGTATGGTTCCAAACTCACCGGACAGGATGTATGACCTCATGTGCAGTCGCGTCAGTTGCTTGGTTAGCATGTGGTGCTAGCAGCTGCCCCAGTCGCTCATCGCGGGACCCATTGTGGTTCTTCCTTACTCTCCGGCTCCCGGCTATCACCAACGGGTTAACAGTGGTAGTGCAGCCAGAAAGCTGGGAAAATTAATCGTGTATACCCATTATCTAGCCTAGCCGCCTGTGACGGTCGTTGCAAGTAACACTCAGCCAGTACTCATCTCTTCATTTTCGTGCGTCAACCATGAGACTTGTCAATCGGGCAACAAGTTAATATTTCCTCATACCACTCTAGTAGGCCGCCTCCAGTGAGGGCTCTAGTAAGGATCCCTCCTCTATGGAGGAGGTGAAGGGGGGTGAAGAGCCTCCGCTTGCTCAAGGCTATCCCATGGAGGAAATTTATATTCAAAAAGCGAGTGTGACAAGACGCTTTTGAGTTCCATCTGCGGCTTAGGGGGCCAACAACTTGTGAGCCCGATGATCATTTGGAAGTTTCCCCTAGCCAGGTGGATCATCCGACGGCTACAGTTACCATTGTAACGACTATGGAAATCATGGAGTGGAAAGCGTGTCTGTGTAGATTGAACAACTACTACGAAGATTCCCCTTCTTAAGGAAGCGGTACGCGCCGGCTGAGCGAGCAGCGTGCCACTGACAAGACTGTCTAGCCGCGGGCACCCTGCGCTCGACTAAGGCGAGGATTTTTTTAGGGTGAAGGGAAATCCCGGGAAGTTTTTGGGGCCATCCCGAAATTTTCGCCATCGTTCGTTATCCGTGCCTCACGTTAACTTGAGCGGAACTATCAAGCCTTACAAGTCATTTGCAATGATCTGACAGCGGATTATTTCTCCCATTGGCATCTGACTGCATCTTTTGACGGTCATGATCAGCTTTATGAGATTCTGCAAGGAAAAGAATATCCGGTGAGAGCCTGAGCTGATAATGTGAGAGATGTGCAAGAGGAACTGATGTCATAACATCTTCTCGGCCGCCCCAGAATGCTCGGGGTTTTTTGGGAAAATTGAGCACTTGCGTGATCTTGTTGCGAAGGCTGTGAACACAGAAAATGGCTTCCCCTATTCACCGCAAACGCCGCAATCATTTGCCATGCAAACTAACTCAGATCATAGCCAATTTGACAAGAGCCGACCTTTGCAAGATAAGCTTTTTGATATAGTTAATCATAAACTCACTTAGAACCACATAAATTCCACTCAGATCATTCCTTGAGAGTTATAAATCAAGTACTGCCGAGAGAAAACATGGCTGATCTGGATCAGAAATTCCAAGAGGCTGCAAAAAGCGTCAACGACTTGAAAACCAGACCGAATGATGAGGAACTCTTGTCCCTCTATGCCTTATACAAACAGGCCACCGTTGGTGACTGCAATCAGTCGAAACCAGGCATGTTCCAGCTCAAGGAGAAGGCTAAACATGAGGCATGGAACTCAAAAAAAGGGATGAGTCAAGAGCAGGCCAAGCAAGAGTATATAGACACGTCTAAAAAACTGATTGAGAAATATGGGCTTAAATGAGTGGACCTCGGATGGTCGTTCCATGATTCCATTTTGTTTCAGATTGCATTTATATATCGTATCGTTAGAACAGGTGGCAATAAAGGGTATTGTTATGCATTTCTAGTTGATGGTTAATTAAAGATTGTTAGCTCCGTTCTAGGGAATGGAGTTCTCAGGTGACCGCTGAAATATGGTGGTCTTTTTATGACTTCTGAGGCGAACGTGACATTTCAATTGATCTAGCTGTTGAGGTAGTGATTCATCAACGTAGATCTAACTTGTCACAAACGTTAGAGTCAATATGTGTCCATAGAGAGCCACTAGAGAGCTCTTGTTGATTGCGATGATATTGAAGAAGGTGATCCGTACCGATTTGGACAAACGATCTAGATAGTCCAAGAACTCATAAATAGACTGATTGCCACCACGATTTTCATTGATAACTGTTTGTTCAGTTTTCAGTCGGTGAGTTTGTTTGCTCGCACTTTGTAGCCCATCGCAATAGATGAAAACCATGAAAATGGAGACACTACAAGTGAAGGATTGCAACGACACTGCCCAATTCTCGAACGGTTGCATTGTGCTCTGAATGAAAACTCCGTTGAGAGAAATCTGTCGCATGAAAGCGAGCATTATTATCAGCGACAATGGTATTGATATCATTAGGCTGATTTGTTCACTTGAGTCTCTCAATATAATCAACTGCTTGAGCAACCTTCTGAATTCATACTTATCCAAATTGTCGTTGATGCTGTTGATTGCTGTTGCATAATGATTCGCTAGCGATATGATGATCATCAAGAAGGCGTAAGTGTGCATATATTGGATGATTAAGCATAAGATCTTGATGCAGACTCCTAAATCTCCATGAGCATGTTTGCCGAGCAGAAAATCCAACAAAGGGGTAGTTATCTTCGACTCAACAGTGTATAAGGGATCAGTTTTGTTATCTAGTCCGAATGTAGTGAAGCTGCCGTGATCCTCGCTGGCTAGAGACATGTTGGCTCCTCCAAGATCAGAACCTGTTTGGTTCAGTAGAGGCGGAAATAACATTGAGTCATTTGAGCTGCCTCTCAGATCGATCGAGAGAGAACTTTTTGACTTCTTGTCCCTGAATAGCATCATCCGAACATAGCGATCAATACTTTTGGGCCATACACCCAACAAGACCACTTGACCAATCACATCGAGAAATGCGAGCAGGAAAAATGAAAGATAGAAATTGAAATTGTCAACTGAGGTCCTTTTACCAAAGAAGATACCTGAAGCCACCATTTGGAGCATTCATGAGATGATTGCACGTTCATTATGTTAGTTTGGAAAGTGAGCGGAGAGATATCGAGAACAATAATGAGCTGACTGATAGAATCACTCACCATTGCAAACAGTCGATGTGGTTCGACTGTAGAAACAGAACAGGTGAGGGGAAATCAAGACAAGACTGATGTCGCATATGATCGGAATCACTAATGTTAACCAAGAGTAGGCGACTATCACGAAGGTCAACAAAGGTGTCGAGCGTTTCTGTTCAGCTAGTAGTTTAGACTGCCTTAAATTAACATCATAAACTGTTTCCGCGGTGACAAGAGCTACACATAGTGTCATCATCATAGGAAGTGATCTAGCTCCGAAGATTGTCCTCTTTGTGATTCTCTTATTAGCCGCGCCGGCAGGTATAATTCGTGCATCACCATTTGCTCTCGAATCATCTTGTATATCCACTAAGGTTGGCTGTAGATTAAAGAATATGCCGAAAAATTTTAAAAATTTGATTAATCTCACTAGAGTTGAATCTAAACGGATGAATGGTCTCAGTTTCAGATACGATGACTCCTCCGTATTGAGTGTGTTGATGGAGTCAAAATCATTGAAATCTTTCGAACTGGATGTGGGCAGCGACTCGTCTCCTTGACTATACAGAATAGACGATTCTTCGTTATTTTTCTTGGAAATATTGCTCTCCAGTGACGACACAGGTACAACACGATTGTAAACCATCGTGCAGCTCACAAAGTCTTTCTCACCTCACTTAATTGATGGGTTCCAATCGCGATGGTTCAGGCATAGCTCTAACGCACATTGCGGTTCCTATGAGTGGATGAAAGGCAAGGCAGCACAAATCATTCCCCGGCCCCTGATACAAGGACGAGCAAAAGATGTCACGCTTTGTCGGCAACTCGGAACGTATCGGTTGAGGCTTTTGTTGCCTGGATACAAGGTGCACAGTGTCACGAGAGTCACGAAAGGAAGTGATCCATGAACCTGATTAGCCTTTTAATAAGCCTACCCGGACTCTTGACTGAGAGGCCGAAGGATTCTGCTGTTTAGTTAACAAACTTTTTTAGTTTGTTAGTAGATGTTCGTGCAGCTAGGATATTGACATTTCGCAGGCATTGGTTCGAGCCCTTGTGTTCGTCAAGAAACAGGACCTCCCATCGGGCGAAGCCGTGATCTCACCCTTGTCTGCATCAACAATTGGAGAGTTGCCAGAAATACATCTCATAGATTGTTATTATATTAGCACAAATTTATGCGTAGTATGAAGACGAAAGTGGTGACGGAAGTACTGAAGACACACCTCGACATTGCGGCTGGCCGGGTAACCCTTTCCTGCAGGCGCCTACGCGCGCGTTTTCCTATGGGCTATTTCACATAACCCAACGCAAAACGTCCAAATGGCTGTCAGATACCTTGAAAGAGGGTTCCGTTAACGCCGCTGATTTGACATTTCAGCCTTCTCGCTAGTAAAAATGAGGATACAATCTGAGGCTCGAATGCTTCTCCCAGAGACTGTTTGATCCATCTCATTATCTCGCTTGCCATGTAAGGTATGACAAGTTTCGCGCCGATGTTTTTCTTTCGCTAATTGAATGGTCGCCCGAGCGAAATTAAGTGGAGATCCAGAATTGGCTACAGAAAGAAGATGCGGATCACAATGGTAGCACCCATTATGACTTGATATGAATTATTCTCCTCTTATGGCGTATGTAAGAGATTAATGGATTCAGCTCAGAACAGTAGACCAAGCGGGACACACTGGATCAGTCAAGCTTCCACGGTTGTTGGATAGAGATCGATAGCACAGCAGCCAGACATGTCGCCACTCTTAAGCCGATCAGTCTAACACGAAAATTGAGATGAATCCTGAGCAACAAAGGAAGCTAGAAACTTCTCGCAAATGGACTATATTTGGAGCGGAATCCATTAATATGCGTCTGTCTGATGTGCTGCTGTTATTTCGAGCTCTAACGTACTCACGGGTTTTCATTCCTTCCGATAGTTAACGTCAAGAGCATTGGTGATTGGCTCTACCACCAACTCTTCTGGGTCGATATCTATATTGAGAACATGAGGTTACTTCATAGTGATGATTATCGTATATAAATTCACGAGTCTAAGACTGAGAATATCCCCAAACGCAAAACTCTCTGGATTACGGCACTGATCGTAGCTGGACAAAACTGAATCATGGATATACGTGCGATCGCCCTCCTTGTCTTCGTGGTTGGCCTGGTGAGGCTTGGTAAGTATGCGTTATAGTTTCTATTGAATCTATTTATCTCTCAAGAATTGAGTTCAAGATCGCTAGAATACTAAAGTCTCGAAATCTGATTGCCCACAAAAGCTCGTGCCGATGTTGCTGTTACACAAACCTTGGATGGCGATGCAAACTTGATTGAGACGAGCTCCGGGTACGCGATGAATAGTCCATCCTTGGAGAAGGCGGGTTACATAACGTGAGTGTTTAGGCTCCATAATTGGATGGATTTTACAGGGATTTTCCCTGATGGAGTTCTAACTAGAATGAACCTAACACATTTATCTGTAAACCTGCAGGGCCTCCTTCAACAAAGACGAGGTGGTCTTGACTAGTCCGAACTGCGAGCAAACAACTCTCACCAGGAGCCAACTGTCTCAGCGAGCAAATGTTGATAAGACTCTATCTGAAGCCAAGGGAAGTTTTCCGTCCGTTAATTCGATGAGAAACGTCCCTGGAGACAGAAAGATGGGCAGAGTTGAATACTCTAGCGAGCCAGGTAGTTTAGGATCCATAAATCTGAGAGGAGGACTCGGATACGAGGAATCGAATTATGGCCAAGACAAATCACTGATTCGACTAGACGACGAGCATCTAGTGTTCAGAGGTTCAAATTTGGGCCCTGGTGTAAGCAAGATTTTCATCAACGGTGACCTGGTCACTCACGTCTACGATTCGGGCAAGGTGCTGATGAGTCCAATCAAGTGCCTGAGCGGAAGTCAGAAGGAACTTGTGGAAAAATTGCGTCCCGAGGCTGAAGAGCAGAAGAAGAGAATCGACCAAGAGTGGGAGCTTAGGGCAAAAGAACGGGAGCAGGGGCAAGAGAGAAGGGAAAGGGAGCGAGAAGAAAGGGAAAGGGAGAGAGAAAAACAGAGGGAAGAACAATATAGAATGAGGGAGTTACAGAGAGAGGAAAGAGAGAGACAGCGGGAAGCAGAGAGGATGAGAAGGGAACAGCAGAGAGAGGAGATGCTCAGACAGAGGGAGAATGAAAGGGCCGAGAGAGATAGACAGAGAGAGTTGGCGAGACAGGAAAGAGATAGGCAGAGGGAAGAGCAGAGGAGGCAAAGATACTGGTGAATGTTAGGTGAAGACTATAATAATCTTGGGTGCCTGCAAGGCTTCCAATTTACCTCCTGCGGACAATCCATTAAAATAAAAACAGATTTTTGGTATTGATATCTTTGTCTCCACCTTCTGACTATCATGATCTAGCTCGGAGTCTTACTTCATGTCGGGCATTCATCACATTGAGGACAAGATTTTCGCTCATGGCGCTTCGTCGAAGTGAGTAGATCACTTCCCGCCCAACTACATTCGCCCGTCTCGTGTATTGGATCACCCCTGTCCTGAGAGGATCCATCGTTTTTGCGAAAGCTTGAAAACGATGCGAAAGTGGGTTGTTATATAGGAAAAGTACCTACCTTGGTTAACTGCCCACGTTGCGTAGGCAAAAGTTCTGATATAACTCGATTGATTCCGATGAAGTATATTGATGTTATACTCGATTTTCATCTCGTTTTTCCCTCCAGGTGTACATCGATGGGGTCACCGTTGTTTGAAGCTTGCATGAACGATAGTTCCTGGTAAGAAGACTGTGATGAATGTCCTTTTCATGTGATCACGTAGACCTAAGAGACATTACAAAATGGTCCATTTACCAAGATTTGTCCAAACTCGCACAATCAATCAGGTCCATGACCGAGATTGTTGATCGTCTAGTTTAGTTTCCGTCAGGAATAGACTGATAGGAGTTCGGCCGACTGCTAGGACCTCTGAATGCGTTACTTCTTTCCTGCTAGAAGTACGCACTGCTTTCGTCAGATTGAACGGCTAGGCCAGCAGAAAGGCTGGCCGACCACGTATTGACGAAATGTCCATTATGATAAGATCAGATCGCTCACTGTATGCTCTACTTTACCTGGTAGGACGCATAAACGAAAAAGACCTCGGTCCTTAGCAGCTAACAACCATAACTAGAGTATAACTTCAGGTTCATCAAGTATAGTATTTAATTTAGCTTCGGATCCTCGCTTCAAAATTTTCGATGATTTTAGAGTCCACTTTTAGATGCTTCAGATAGTTCATCGTTATCCTATTCACCGTAAAGTCTCGAACTAGAAGGGCATAATTGATTACTGTATCCACTTCTCCTGTTCGCATTAGAGACTTGATAGCGCTGACATTATCTTCAATCTGGCTGTAGAGCATCGCGCTACTCTTGTAGCGGGCCTCAATCATGCACTTCTCAGCGATCGTTTCTATCAACAGCCTGAAAGAGTCCCTAATCGTACTATTATCTTCGAAGAGGTCTAGACTTTTCTTTACAGTTGAAATCAAACAGTTCGTAGCACTTATCAGTGTGTCAGACAGCAAGAAGTCAAAATTTTTCAGATAGTTTTCTAAATATTCAAACATCGTCTCAATCTTAGATATCGAAGCAGATAGATTACCTTTGTCCTGTTTGCTTAGTTTCAATATAGATGCTCTCAAACAAAATATCACAGTAGTTATCACTTCCATTACTAGCTCCTTATCATCAATATGCGATGATATCTCGTACATCAAGATGAGTGTCTTCTCTCTCAGACAGGGATCAATATCACTCCCTTGGATTTGAAATGTGTCGTCGAGGACCATATTGATGTAATCGGAGACTTTGAGTAGACGCTCAACCAAATTGGTTTCGTCCCCAATTCTTAATGAATAATCGACCAGTCCTAGCCTGAGATAAATATCATGCATACCTGACGTTTTGAACAACCTGTTTGGCGTCCTAGTTGAGTGTGAAGGTAAGCTCAACACGTCAGTTAGAAAATAAATGAGATCGTGTTGGGTCCCGTAAGCATTCATTGAACTTATTGTTCCCTCAAAATTGGAACGATAGGTCAGTGAATTCAGATATCTGCGTGTGAATCCTAGTGGAACATACATTTGATGAAGATTCCATGATTTGTCGAATTTTGTAAAATAACATCCAATCTCTGCAAGTTTCGCTTTCAAAGGATACTCCAAATTGAGGAAAACATCGTTGATTTTGACCACATCTGGAGGGCCCCCCAATCTATTAGGCACAATGAGTCGAACCTTGGCTCTCACATCAGATAATGCTTCATCGAGATCGAGATCTCGATATAGGCCCTGAGAACGGCTTAGGTGAACTCCGGATGTGTTGCGGAAGCCAATTGCCTGAGAATAATCAAGTGATGCTGTGAGGTACTTCATCCAGAAGTCCTGCAATTCTTCAACTGATGTGCAATACTCCTGAAGGACGTGATGAGTAGAGTTGATCAAATGCTTCATCGTCACCCTGGGCAGATTTTCGTGCTGAGTCGTAGCCTTTTCGTATTTAGTTATCGCTTCATTGAAGTTCTCAGCTACTTCGTGCGAGTAAGCGAGGGCGTTGTAAATAATCTGCCTCAGTAGATCATTTTGTTCGGGTAGATATTTATTCTCAGAGGGTTTTCCTAACCAGCTTTTGTGATTTGAGCTTAACGCTATTACTGTCTCAAACTTGGGGCGAGGATCTTTATCTATGATCGGCTTTTTTGTTGGTTCGTGAGATGCGTCCGCCTGAAAGTAGGACACGACTTTGTCGAAGGCGTCGGACTTTGCAGAGCCTGATTGGCTGATTGCTGCCTCAAGGATCACCTCTAGTTGTCTCAATCGCAGTCCTCTTACTGAAATCAAAGCTAGGTGGATATTATTTAATTTATGACTCTCTTTTATGAGCCTGATGTAAAAGAGTCTTGACGATTCCCCAGATTCCTCAGGCTTCCATTTCGATACATACTCATCTCTAAGTCTGTCAACAGTTTGTTTGAGGCCATATGGGTCATGAGACGAAAGAAGACTACGAGCTTCCACAAACATGTCGTTTGTAGGATCAATCATCTTGGCACCCTAAGATCATCGAGATCTAGGACTTCTTCCAATTTACCACGCCTCAAACGAGCGAATTAGCGGTGAGCGAATTTTGACCCGCGAATGAAGCCGAGCAGTTGTCGCTATGGCTACAGCGGTGAATTCGCTGAGGGGCCAAACGCGCCCATTTGGCAGGCAAGCACATGGCGCCCCTTCGGACGTCCCGGTGCTTTCCTATAATCAGTGTGAACCCAATCTCTGACCTACATTGTGAATATAAGTGCGTGATACTTGATTATTTTCCTTGGTTTCCAGAGCGCATTCCGTAGGGAACCTGAAAGAACGAGAACTCAAGATTTCTTCGGAGGATCCCATGTGATGGGATCACATCTGAAGAACCTGCACACAAGTTCGTCCAGTTACCCTACGGACATTAGGGCTTTGTTAGACCACTTAAGGAGTGGTGAGGTAACTATTACAGCAGCGATTAATCACATATATTCTTTTTTTAGGGATGTCCTAGGGGTTATAGGAGAGTGTGCCGAGCAAGAAACTCGGAAGAGTCTAGAAAGAAAGACTACAATAGATAGGATGGATAAGGTAATAAATGATTTATCCGAGAGGTGCCAGGTCTTGCAGCAACAGCTTCTATACAAAGAGGAGAAATATGATGAAAAGTGTCGTGAGGTTGAGAGGTATAAGGTTGTCTGTGAATTGTCGGCAAGCGGTGCAGTGAATGATAAACCGACTTATCAGAGCGATAACCAAATTCATCTTTTCAAGAATGACCATAGTTTGCCAGACATAAAGATTCCAAATATTGATGTAAGAAGCTCATTCGGCACACAACCTGTGCACGAACCTAACGAAGCGGGCGAACTAAGACACTTCAAGATGAGCTCGAGCAATTGTGGTGCCAGACCGGTTAGGCCTGAGGTTATGAACGCTGATACCGAATCCTTCACGGGTCCCATGGCGAATTATAATAATCAAAGTTTAGCGTGTGATTATGCAGGTGGGCCAACAAGCAGAGCTACACCTTTTTCCAGCAACAGAGATAATCTAAATTATGATATGCGAGTGAAAGACAAGCTGGAGACCATCGGAGCCATCAATGTTCCCGGGCCGAGCATAAATTCTGGTCCTGTGCTAACTTCGAAACTCGAGAGGCCCACTTATTCACAAATAGATGATCATGACAGAAGAGTCAAGATCTCATCGTCTGGTCAGACCAATGAGGTTATGAGCAGCTCGAGGGATGGTGTACATCGATTGAGACAGAGGGCTTCTGATAAGGATCGTTACAGACAGATCCAAGCAGGATGTTGGACCAAATTCTCGTACAGGAGGAAGAAAGGGTGGCCTTTTTGATACTTATCCGATCACTTAAATTAACACTATCCCTCTGTAGACAGGACATACTTGATAATATTTACTTAAGCGTTGATCAGCGGCTTTTGCAGGTTCGGCTGACTGTTACTTGTCTCCAAAGCTCTTTGTCTCTGCCTCTTTTTCTTCGCCGACATTTCATGCCAATCACAATGCCTTGGCAAGTTTGCCGGCAGGGGTGTCACTGATTTAAACCATTCGTGCTCCAAAGCAGCGTCAGCGCTTATTCTTTTCTTCGGGTCTAGAAGAAGCATGTTATCTAGGAGATCTAACGCCTTGACCGGTAGTTTTGAATACTCTGACCGCAGTCTTCTAGGGTACGTCTTATTTAACCTGGAACTGGTCACAAGGTCATAGTCACGGAGATCGCTCACTTCGGGCCATACATCCAATGTTGGTGTCCCACATACCGAGAATATTTTGTCGAGCTGACCCAAGTCTGAGCCACCCCTAAACATAGGCTCGCGAGTGAACAGTTCACCCAGGATGCAACCACAACTCCATATATCCACAGGTTTGCCATACCGCTCCTCTCCCAATAATAATTCAGGAGGTCTATACCATAATGTGATTACTTTGTTGGTGTAAGGTCTCTCTTTGTTATTGGAACTGTATAAACGTGCTAGTCCAAAATCGGCTAATTTCACCTGACCGTCATTATTCACTAATATGTTAGAACATTTTATATCACGATGGAGGAAATTGTTCTGGTGACAGTAAGACAACCCCTCTAATAATTGTCGCATGATGTGGGCGATGTTGCTCTCTGTGAATGTTACCTCACCACTAAGAAGCAGACCCATCAAGTCATGGTCCATATACTCAAACACCAAATAGAATGAGCCCTTATCGGTGCGAAATTCTAATGCATTAATTTTATCAGTAACTATTTCTATCAAATTCACGATATTCTTGTGATTTAGCTGACGGAGAATCTTGATTTCACGAACCTAATGGGCAGAGGGACAGAATTATAGTTAGAGACAGGTTTCCTCAGAGTTTATAAGGTGTAACTAGAATTATGATTGTCACTTACCGCAGTTATAGGAAATCCGTCCCTCTCGTTTTCTAATCTGACTCTCTTCAGGGCAACATATGTACCTTTATCCTGGTCTTTAGCTTTGTAAACTTGACCAAAAGTACCCTCACCGATGATGGACGTTTCTGAATAAACGTTGACGGATCTGGGCTCATCTCGATGGTATTTTCGGGGCTTTTTGTTCTTGATTATTGGGGCAAGCCTTTGAGCTGGTAAAGGTATTGAATCCATTGGTATAGCCATGTCAGGGTGATCTTCTTTAGGAGGTGGAGGTGAAGGGGGGTTTAAACGTGAAGATTTGATAGGTGATTCATAAGTCGGTCGATGAGATGTTCTTCTATCCGACCAGATAGAGGGAGCAGATCTAGAACCATGTGGGGGCGCTATAGCGGCCGAAGAACTAGTTTTAGCCCCCGATGGTGGAGTGTATCGGCCATCATCATTACGATAAGGATGCCTATGTGGAGGAGCCCTAGAAGAGTACTCTCTATCCCTGAAAGTACCACTATGTGAACGCTCCCTTGAGCGGTGAGAATGATTGCTACTGTACCTACTCCTAGCAGATTCTCGAGCATGACCAGACGGGTAATCTTCTGTTCTATGCCGATACGCGTCGCTATCACGACGCTCCCTCTTCCTACTCCTCCCTGATGGCGACCTATCTCTAACTCTGTCGACACTTCTGCTTCTAGATCTGGTTCTGGATGATCTTCTTCTGGTAGGTGAGTATCTTTTGCTATTGTACTTGTAATCCTTGTAGTCTTTGCTGCTTCTATGACCAGAAGAAGAGGAGGTGGAGGACTGATGTTGGCTTGATGGATATGGTCTATGATTGTCGTACTCCCTGCTTCTATTACTCAGGTCTGGGTGCGAAGCGTGATGCCTATAATTTGAGTTGTGTGGCTGATGATGGTGATGTGGGAGACGATCTCTGTAAGATTGGTGCGCCGAAGATTGATGGGTATACTCTCCATCTCTTTGCCTATGGGATTGCCATTCACGGCGACCCGACGAAGACATTATATGCTATTAGTAATAAGATTCTACAAATATTTATCTTAACTTAAGCGTAGAATCTTATTCTAAATATAATAATAAGGATGAAGTAGTATATGATAACAAAGAAGATGGAGATTTTGGTGTTTAGATGATGGAATTATTCTACCAACTCATGAAATAATGAAGCAGATTAACGCGCACACATTTAGACGAGCACGCCAACAGAACTGCCATTGCTCATTTAGAGTCGTCGCTGGCTACACGACCAACACCAGCACCACTGCCCTCAAACATCCGTGCGGGAAACGCGGGTCGACGAGCGAGGCGCAACTCGAGGTTAGTGGTGCCCAGATGGGACTGTGAGACCGGAGGTTTGATTAAGCTTGTGTCTAGCTCGGTTGAGGCCACCAAGCCAACGCCTACATCAGACATGGACGTGATTTTTACCACGTTTTCAAACACCAATTCTCCTCAACATCTCGAAAGTTAGGGTATGATTCATACCTCAGAGAAGTGACATCAAGACATTCGGCTTAACTCAATGTTATAGCGAGTCCAATCGATTGAAAAAAGGTCCGGGGTCACCCAGACAACATTGGATCGATGTTGATATGTGTTTAGTTTGCTTGGCTGCGAGCGTTCGTAATAGAGAACTGTGGGACCTGGAGTGTGTCAGTTGTGATTGAAGACAATCATCATGGATGAGAAATCCTCTGAGTGGCCCCAGGCTGAATACAAAGTTTTAGATGCTCGAAATCGATCGGTCGATGCCGTGTAACACCATGCTCAGAATCTTACCTCTCGGGATGATTTCTTTCTCGCATATAACTTTCTATTAATTCCCTTAGCGAATGAGAGTGATCTAGTTCTCCAGTAAACTGTTGAATGAGTATTGCCTGCCGTAACCAATTGAGGGAATGTTTGACGAAAAACTTTGCTCCGCCCAGAGAGGGCGTAATCTTTTCAACTATGATGTCTTAACAGTTATTCTATCACACTGATGAGCTTCGGCTTCATCATTGTTTTCTACCAAAATTTGCACCACTAACATCACCGGACTTATGCCCACTGTTAACTATGCTGATGCCCCTCTCATTTGTCTGCATCTTGTAAATAGGCGTTGATGATAAGTTGTGATGAACAAAGAGACGAGGACGATTGCGCCGACGCATAAGCCAGGCTCAGTCCTGACAAACTAAGGCCGATTACAACTGACTTTGATATCGAGAATTACACCGATGATTCTGTGAATATACGGTTTGGTTTAGCCACACAATAAACCAACATATGTGCTTCTGTGTACTTATATAAACGATATGTCTAGGTAGGCAGTGTGTATATATGACATTACGCGTTGTGGAACCACGTCTTTCTTGATCAAACGGCTGGCTTGACTCCCTGCAGCCATGTATAACAATACTTTCTATTTCACCCACAACGTTCAAATGTTCAATGACGGTGGCAATTGCCAATGTCATCGAACAAAATGCCTGAAATGCAACCACGATGACTACGACAACAACAACGTTGGTGGCTAAAGCTTAATGAAAACACCAGCATGATTGCCATCAATGCATAATGCTCTCCTTTCGCTGATCAATATTAGAATCAAAAACAATCGAACACAATAGACGCCAAATTCAAGGAATTTCTCCAAAATTAAGCTCCATGTTCCCATCCCCAGTTACAGTCACTATATTCTCAGTGGTTAAGTGAGTTTAAAGAGTGTCTCGCCGAAGCCTGTCAAGCATCATGTCAGACATCAACAGGCAATAGCCTTGAGTTTTCTCGAAGTCTCGTCGCTTAATCAAGAGGAAGATTCCTGATTTATAACGAGAACAAGTGGGACATGAACTACCAATTATATCGCGAGACAACTCTAGGCAGGACATTGCAAGATACTCTGGATGATCTGATTGGGTCTGGACGTTTAAGCAACCAACAAGCTGCGAAAGTGCTCCACCAGTTTGATAGAACAATCAACGTAGCTTTAGGGCAGAAAGTTAAAAATAGAGTCAAAATCAAGTGTAATCGCCTGCAAACATATCGCTCATGCGATAATGTTTGGACTCTATTACTTAGCGATGCTGAATTTCGTCACATCCAAGAGATCATCAAGGTTGATTGGGTTAAAATTGTTGCTTGCGACGGCAAGATAACGGCAGCCAACTTGCGACAAGATTTTGGTTAGCTTGTAGGTCCAAATAAATAGGCCCATCTTGAGATCATGAGAGAGTAGTGTTGGTGATCTTGAAACCATCGGCTACAAGTCAAAATGTTCGTCCTGTTTCTTGGTACACATGATGACATGGGATTCTAAATGGGCGAAATCCAGAAAGCCGTGGGCACAGTATGGACATTGGAGGGGCTCAATCTCAACGGATCTTCGCAGACTTTGCGAGTTTGATTCAATGAAGCGCTCGTAGTATGATAATTTTTTGCGGCTCCCAGGCTGAACTTGCTCACCTTGCTCACGAACAGCCTCACCAACCTTGTCCATCATCTGTGTGACTTGTGTGCTCTTGAATTTCTCTTGACTAGATGATGACGATGGGGCACTTGTTGTTTTCAGCCTCTTTACTGGAAGCGAAGTTTTGACTCTTTGAGACTGCGTCGCCTGAGAAGATCTGGTTGCTCTTGATTGGACTTGTGAGAAGAAAGATTGGGAATGACTGCTGCTTCGCTCTTCTAACCTACCTTTTTGAGAGAAAAACGATCGATTAACGTCAATAGGGATCTTCATGTTACAATGTTCGACGTGCTCCTCCAAATGACTAAACTGTGAAAACGCCTTGAAGCAATATGGACATTGAAAGTCCTCGTCGCTAGAGTTTGCCTCTGGGAATGCACCCTGGCAGGCGTCGCCGGAGTCGTGCTTGGAATGGCCTGTAACAGGTGTGTGATTCGAGCATCCGACATTTAGCATCTCTGACTTTGAATCCGGAGATACCCCTTCAACCGATTCAGCTGCTTCTCTGGCAGCAGAACGCTTCTTGAAGAAAGAACTAATGCCTTTAGGTGCGGCTTTGTTCACACAAACCCTTTCAGTAGGTGGTTCCGTATCCGGTGCATTGGTGCCACATGATTTTTGAGGATCACTGTCCATATCGTCTGCATTTCCGGGCAAGGCAGAATGAAGGACCGGATCTGAAGTCATTGCTTCAAGCTCTGAACTGCTGGAATCATCGACTATGTGGACGGTAGTCTCTGATTTAGTTGATGCCTTACCCATTTCTTGGTTCTTCAGCATTGCATCAATGGTCAATTGATTTGTGGTGACTCCATCATCTGCGAGGTTTGAAAGTTTTACACCCAAGAGACGGTAGCTTATCTCCGGTGGCTCATTGGCTATTTCAGATAGGAGCAGATTCTTTGCTGCAGAGTAAATCACCAACTTATCATTGGTTGGAACGAGCATGCTATAACTTCTCGTTGTTGTCATGAAGGTATTTCGCTTCAGCTTCACGGTAACTGTTCTACCTCTTATGCGATACGGTTTTAGGTACTTAGTACATAGTTCATCGCAGATGCTGTCGAGCTTATCCAACAGAATGAATGTATCTTTTATGGCGGTGAAAGTTCTCTCCACAGATTTTGATTTTCTACGATCGTCAGACTTGATCGATGCGGAACCGTCACCCAACGCAACACGCAAATAGAATCTAACGTTAATCTCGTAGAATACCAATGGAAGAAAGTGCCTCTTTTCGAGGATATCGCCACATGTGTTAATCTCTAGGGCGTTCAGGAACTGAGCTGATACCTTCCCAATGCCCGAGACTTTCTCAACTCGTGTTTTGCTTATAAAATCCGATACATCTTTGGGGTATCCAAGGACCATGAATTGTCCATTCGGTTTGTTTATATCAGTCGAGATCTTGGCCAAGAGGGTGTTGCAAGCAATCCCAGCCGAACAAGTTAGCTGAGTTTTATCGAATATCGCTTGTCGTATTTCCTCTACGATAGAAGATGCTCGGGTCCACCAAACTTTCGGCAAGGTACCGTCATAATACTCCTGGAACTCAAGACTATCACGCTCGAGAGTGTTCTTGACATACTCAGTTAGATCTAAGTAGGCCTCGTCCAAGCTCATTTCCGTCAATTCGGGATCATAGCTCTCTAGTATGCCAAACACCTCTGATGAGGCCTGGCGATACTTGATTCCGTTGGGCTTAATCAGAATCAACTCGGGGCACAATTTCTTCGCGATAAAGCCTGGCATAGCAGCCCTAACTCCGTATCTTCTAGCTATATAGTTCGAAGTGGAAACCATTGAATCCCCACCTACAGCCACCGGTTTATCTTTGAGGTCAGGGTTATCACGAATCTCGACGGCTGCGAAAAACATGTCGAGATCGAAGTGCACAATGATCTTGTTAAAAGTCCTCTGCTTTTCCAGATCGTCTAGTAGTCTATCACAGGTGAGTCTAGCTTTTTCAACTTGTGCAGGTGTAGCAGCTTTGACTCGATTCAACATCTTCTCGATGCTTTTGTGAATCTCAGCTTGCCTTTGCGCTTGGCGCTTGTAGAATAAACTACCTTTAGATGCCTCATGTATTACTTGATTGATCTTGTCCTTATCAATCCCACTCATGCCAGCTTTCTCAGTTATATTCATCACATGAGATTTGGTTGCACCAGAAGTCTTAGGCTCGAGCTTGTCCAACTTCTGTTGGCCAAGTGAGTTCAGATTGATAGATTTCTCTAATATCTGTCGCCTGATTGAATCAGGCTTCAACATCCTGAATTCGAGATCTCGCTCGGCCTGGCTCCTTCGTTGAGCAGGAGTTTTTGGCCTCTGGTTATCATTTTGTGCCCGATTCATCTCATCATCTTGAAGTGCCGAATCAATGCCTATGCAGTCCGGCATCGGCATTTCTTCATCTCCATCACTATCCGATTGAGGGCTGTTGAAAACGTCCTGGTCAATCTGTTCGATTGCCGAAATGTCTAGCCCATCCATGGTTTAACTATTCTAATGGCGTCATCACAGAATATCAGAGAAGATAATTTAACAAACGAAGGGTGCGTGTTGTCGAATCTCCCACTGTTTTGCAGGCTCACGCGCGCGGTAAACCGGCCCGATGGCATCGAGTCACCACGATGCTAAGTTGTCTGTGCAAATTGTACATCTCGAATTTTTCTCAACCAGATGTTCTAACTTAGAACATCATCCTGATATTCTTACTCAAACAGAGTTTCTCCCACACCAACCTAGTTATTGGAATCTTGTTGAGGAATTAATATACTGCCAAAATAGGTCGCAAACGTAAGCCTCGCCCGCAAGGACACGACTTGAGTCCTGGCGAGCCAAAAAGATCCGTCTTCGATAGACTCGGCCGACAAATCGATTCCACGAGAATACCGGGACATCGAACTCCGGATGTTCAGCAACAACATCACCCTATTCCTCCAATGCCTGGCAATGTAAATGAACATGAAGCATTTGTACAGCAACGTGGATATGCCCGAGGGGGTGATCCACTTTTGGAGATGCCACCCGATCATTGGCGCTACCAGAATGAGCCCCGTCGACAACCTCAAATGGTTCCAACATTTCAGCGTGATCGACATCTACCTCCTCATATTGGACCCCCACAAATGCATGGACCACCATTACCGCCACCTCCACATATGATGGGACCACATTATGGCCCCAAAATGGATATGGTGCCTAATAATGGTAGGATGCAACAAATTCCACCATACTACCATATGAACCATCCATATCCTCCCCAGGGTGTTCACGGTCCGCGATTACCGGGTCATCCTCTCCCACCACAAATGGTTCCAGATGGCGCTCCTCTACCGATCAGTATGCATCATCAACGAAGGGGCTCCCCAAAATATGACAGGAATGGCAATCTAATCAGAGGAATGCCCATTATTATGTCTGGCCCATCACCACCTCGAGCTTTCATGGCGCCAAATAACGAGGGGCCCATGATGCACCATCATCAAGGGGGCGGAATGATTGAAGGCTCATATGGTGATATGAGGATACCCACTGGTAATGAGGATATGATGTTCGGAGAAAGATGGATGGAAGACGAAATGCCAGGTAATGGCCCTGGTCTCAGGGCAATGGGCCCGTTGCCACCCTACTCCGGGCCTCCCATTCCCCATAGAGTTCTGCACGATGATCGATTTATCGAGCCACATAGATTTCAGCCCAATAAGCCGATGCTTTTCAGTCCAAATGAACCTCTCCCGCAACAAGAACCAACACAAGGCCAGGTCGATGCGCCAAGGTACACAAAGTGGCGTGAGAGACGTGATGTAATCACAAGTCTCGATCGACAGACCGCACAATCAAGCTCGAGGACGGATTCACTAAAGTCTTCACTTCAGCATCATCTGGATAAAAAATCGAAAAATCAACCGCCCGATCAACTCTCAACCTCGTCTTCTTCTTCAAATGTAAAACAATCTCCGAAAAGTGGTTTAGCGATCGCTGGAGCTGCAAGGGGCGACCAGAATGCTGGACTAAAGAAAATTCACGCCACTGCCGCCGCTAAGAGGAGTGAGAAATCTCAACCAGAGACACGTGATATAAGTGATGGCGAAATAGTTGATGACGAGTCATCGGATGATGATGAAACACCCAGGAGCTTATGTAGAGACAATTCTGCGATCATCAAAAGCTCATATGTTTCGGGGAAAGGAATGCTTCATGAAAATGTTATCAAACGCAAACGCGCCAATGGAGACCCAGAGACTATGGACTACGAAAACATCAGTGATGAAGAGCTGGATGACTTCATGAGTGAGAGAAAAGACGAGACCAAAGGTGCCTCAGGAAAGGCTTCCTCTGGCATGGAATTATTGAACGCGCTCGGTCTAGATTGGGCACATTTGATTGAAATGTCAAAACAGTCGAAGAAAGAAGCCGGCAGTTCGACCTCAGCTCTAAATAGGTTCTCGACGGCAAATTATCTCCCAACGCTTGGTATCACTAAGGACCTAGCCGGTATTGAAATATTTGATCTAATCTCCAAAATATGTCATTTGCAATAGGTTCTTAGCTCTCATGAGAGCACATGCTTATCAATAAAGTCCTCAATATCCTCCAATATTTTTCCCATTATCACCGGCTCCGCCTAGCCTAGTGTGATGGCTAGCCTCTCATCGGCATGGTTCAATTCTTACCCCTGAGAGATTCATGCCGTGAGAAGTGTATTTTTTGAAACTCAGCATCTATATCAACTTGTAGCTCTATATCACCCTGGAACCTGGAATTGAAGTTGATATTCTGCCAATCGATTGGTTGTTGATAACGACAGGTTCGGAGAATGCCTTGCAGCCTCAACGCTACGGGATCTCCTTTCCTCTTGTCTGTTGATGAGCAGATTTTAGGTATCTGGACTCGGAACCTAGATTATCCACCTGTGATGCTAGGTGCGGAGAGGCAGACCTCGACTGTGTGATGATTGCATGGAGAGCACTTTCTTTGTCAAGGCGAATACAGCAAGCTCGCGTTCGAACCGCGTTCATACAATGTATGATGCATGATGCATGGTGGCGTGACTGCACGATGGCGGACTATGCGAGGGGGCAGGCACGCGGCAGAATCTAACACAACATCGAATTTCATCATATTTAAGAGAGACCTCTATTTCCACAAGAATGGAACTAAGAAAAAGATGTATAGAAAGCCTGTGATTTGTTTTGTCTCATTTGTGGCAGGATCCCAACTGGTTCACTCGTATTTCAATCCTCTGGCAGATTTGGATGCTGTCACCGAAGAAAAAAAAAGGAAGCTACGGGAAGCATATTACGAGAAGCTCGCAGAAAAGACCCCTAGTAGTGTCTCAGTCCCTCCCAACTCCGAGGATCTAAAAGACCGTCTTTAGAATAATTAGTCATGCGTCCCACCAGATGGATTAAAATTTCAGAACTGATGTTCAAAAGCCGTAGAAATCTTTTGAATCACAGTCAAGTCAGAACTGCCGTTTATAATCGATATAGGCATGGGCCCACAAGGATCTGTAATCCCGAGCCCACACGGGATATGTGGTTGCAATGGGCGAAAGATGCGTTCGGACCCGAGGGCTGGAAGTTTTTCAAAAATTCAGTTGCAGCCTCAGTGAAGAGATTGGATATGCCAAAGAGAATAGAAAGGAACAGAACATACCCTTTCGAGCACTTCAATAGCGACGAGTTTTTGAAAACGTGGAAAGCTCAGGCTGAGAGTGAATTTCATTTCGGTTTCTCTTCAGCAGAATTAGTGAGATCACCCAATGGGCACGCATTGTTCAGGGGAGTTCTAGATAACCGTCTTCCGGACGACGGACTCACGGAAAACAGTGGGTTTGTCGCATTGATCGGTCCCTCTGCCCCAAAAAATAAATTCTTTCAAGTAGAGACCAGCTTTGACTGGAGGGATTACAACACCTTTGAAATGAGATTTCGTGGCGATGGCAGGAAGTACCAGATTGTAGTGAACACAGCAGCCTACCACAACGATTTTCAATATTATGACAATTATAGCTATCCTTTGTACACTCGTGGTGGGCCTTACTGGCAAACGATCAGGGTGCCCTTCCAGAAGTTTGTATTCTGTTATAAAAATCTCGCTCAGGACCAACAGAGTCCCTTACCTGCGTTCAAGGTCAAGTTTGTAGCTATTGCATTGCAAGACAGGAATGATGGACCATTCTCTTTGGAAATCGACTACATGGGATTGAGACAAGATGATTACGGCACCGAAGAGTTTTCACCGTATGAAACCTACCAGTTTCCTCACATTAGGTATAGACAAACACATCTGGGTTGCGATCCGCCTGAGAGCTGAATTTCACTCTTTTCGTAAGATGCACTTGCGATCATGATATAAATTTATATATGATGATTCAATATTTATAATAATGATGATAATAAGGTTCATAGTGGATTAAAAAATTGTACACCTCTTTCCTTTTTTAGGTTCTGGCGGGTCTAATGCGGCCAGGATTGCTTCATCGAAAACATTTTTCAGGCCCTTTTGTGTCAATGCACTACATTCAACATATTTGATTGCTTTCAAATCTTTGGCCAACTTCTCTCCTTGTTCGGATGTGATCGGTTTCTGCTTGTTTTTGGCCAATTGTTCAACTTTTGCAGGATCGTCTCTTAAATCTATCTGGGTTCCAACTAATAGAAAAGGAGTTTTCTGGCAATGATGCGTGATTTCGGGCACCCATTTCTCTCTTACGTTCTCATATGACGATGGTGACATAACAGAAAAGCATACAAGGAAGACATCCGTTTGTGGATAAGATAATGGTCTTAATCTATCATAGTCCTCTTGTCCAGCTGTATCGAATAGTCCTAATGTATATGGTTCTCCACCTATCATAACTGTGACCGCATAGTTATCAAATACGGTTGGCACATATTCGGATGGAAACTTGTTAGTTGTGTAAGATATAAGTAGGCATGTTTTTCCGACGGCACCATCGCCAACAACAACACATTTAATAGTTTGCATTTTCTTTTTGCTATGTTAACCAATATAAATCTGCTCTCTAGTTTTGTTGGATGTGAAGTAGATTGTGGTGGTAGTATGATGAGTTGACGTTTAAATTTCTTCTCTGTTGTGTGTGTGTGTGTGTGTCAGTTTGTGTCTGTGTCCGTGTGTGTATGATTGTCTCTACGTGTATGTCTGTGTGTGAGTCTATATAATTGGATGATCGAATGGTGAGTATGAGTATGTGATTGAGGGTTTTGTAAAAGTGTTAATTATTATATTAAATAAGAAATAATGATGCTTATTTGGTTAGAATTTCATTTAATATTGTTGTTTGAGTTAAGCAGCAGCCATCATTTCAGGGCGCCGTGAATGCTGTTGCTGCTGTTGTTGGTGGCGGCGAAGGCTATGGGCAATGGGCGAGCAAGATCGGTGGTAGGGGGAACCATCCCAATGCCTTCAGAGCAACAAACTGCACTTTCTGTGCCTAGTATGTTGTGCGAACTGTGCCGCTTAGCGCAAGTAGACGGCACAGAAGTGTTTGATGGCCCCGTTCGAGCGTAGGTGAGGGCCAACACCCAATTGGCACAGAATGAGGAACAGAATGGGAAATATTGCGCACAGACTAGGGCGTCTGTCCACGTTCCAGGGAGGGCCTGTCTGTGTGTGTGTGTCGTTTCGTGTTCTCCATTCGTTCGTTCGTTCGTTCTCTCGTTCGTTCGTTCATTCGTTCGTTCGGACGCTCGTTAGACACTTCTTTCATGGCGGGCGCGCAGCCAATTCTTTGCCCCAACGGGTGTCTCAAATGGGCAACAAGAGCAAGAGCAAGAGACAGACAGACAGACACGGATTACGTACAGCATCTTGCATAAACAAACTCCGGCCTGCTGCGCAAAGCACTTGTTCGAACAGGGCCAGTTCCTGCGTCCTGCGAGGCGGAGCCAAAATGGTGCGACCATTGCATCGGACTGGCGGCTGTGTGTCTGCCTGGCTGCCTGGCTTTCTGACAGAGTGTTGTGTGTTTATGCGCCTGTGTGATGGTGGCGCCCGTGTGCCTTTGCAATGTTTAGCGTGGTGAGTGTGCCTTTTCAAGGTTGCCTAGTCTGCAGATGGTGGTAGTGGTGGTGCTGTTGCTGCTTTTGGTGGGACCATGGTGGCTGGAGCACAGTGGGAGAGATTTGTTGAGCTCGATTAAGAAGACGACCACGACCAAGCCTTATGGAGCGACACTTGCCGGACTCGAGTCTAGACTCCGGGAAGCACGTCGGCCAGAGCACAGTTGGGCGTGACTAGCCGCCAGTTGCCAGTCGCCGGCTGACACGGACGGACGGACGGACAGACAGACAGACATACAAACAGACAGGCTTGAGCGCGGGCACAAGTCCGGCCAAATTATTATCTTAATGGGGTTTTCTCTCCAAGCTAAGGCCAGGCCAGATCTTCACGCCAGTTCACAGATACTATTTCACTATCCTTCCAATTCTTACCCTCTCCTCCTTCTCGGCGGCCTTCTCTGTCGAGTTGTCATGCCCATGAAAGCGTGTGACAAGTTCCAGAGAAGCCTGTGAGTGCTAATCTAATTTAATAGCGATGGGCCAACTTCGAGACACTTTGGCCCAGCAGCACTCGCGGCCAACAATTGCCGCTGGCCAGTGGCCAGCCTCTAGGCAAATGATATCTGTCCATGTCTGAGGGAGCTTTGCATTTCCATCAAGAGTCACCATTTGGGGCAGACTTGTTGCTCTTGCCGGCGGAGGAATAGAAGAAGTGTTTATGGAGATTTTGATAGGCCAAAACGAGGGCCGAGAAGGAAATGATTAGGGAGCATACTAAATAGATGCTGACGAAATGTTTCAACGTCAAGGGTTGGCCCTCAGTGGCCTTCTCGCTGCACTCAGTGTACTGGTTCTTCTTGGGCCAATACATTGACTCCCAATGGGAGACAAAACCGTTTTCGATCATCAGAGTTAGCGCCGAATTGAAGGCTCGCAAGTAGGTGGAGTTTTTCACCAAACCCAAGCCGAAACCGATGGAGTAGAATTCCTCCCTGGCAAACTGCATCCGGCACAACTTCATTCGGTTGTGTTCCTGAGCCACCTGTTGTTTTTGTTGGCAAAAAAGTAGAGAGTGTGTACGATTGTGAGTGTGAAGAGTTGAGAATCGAGGAGACATTGTTTACATTTCGTTTGCCCCAAGCGAGCCCTCCGTTCTGCACCGTTGCGCATGGGCGCCCAAGGTGGACGCGCGCCCACCAGCGCACGGCCGTCCACTACGTGCAGGCCGCAGCTTACCTTGAACGTCAGAATCGAGCGCTCTCTTATGTAGGCCCAGCCCGAGTGGACCACTCGCCGGACCCCCTCGTCTGCCGTGGAGACATTTCTCATCCGCTCGCCCACTCGCCCATAGACTGTGCTCCTGTCCGACTTCCTGAACAGCTCGTAGATGGCCGAACCTTGTGTCACGGCCCACTCAATCGCCGACTGTGATACGAGCTCCTCCAGAGTGTCTATGGACTTGGGCCGGTGGGGAACCACCAGCTGGCCGAAGAGGATACCCAAGTACAAATTTACGATCACTATGGTCGAGAGCCACCAGACGCACACTAGAAGCCTGATTGGACTCTGTCTGGGTGGATGTTTGATGTCTAAGCGTTCGTGTGTGTGTGTTTTTCGTGTCCGCAGTTGTGGCGACGAGTTCGTGTTGACAGTGGTTGGTTAGGATTGCTAATAGCAGGTGCATTAGAGGCATGCCGCAAGAGACCCCAAGCAAAGGTTTTACTAGCTAGAGACGGTCTATATCGCTCTAAAAGTGTCACGCGGAAAGTGGTACACGATTGTGTGTTGTTTTCCTGTGAATGAAGAATCACTGATCCATTCACTGAGATTTGATGGGTTGCCTGAGTGATTTACTTCGGCGTCTCAAAAAGCGCTATTGATCTCAAAGCGGCTTCAAAATGATTTATCTTAGATGGAGACTGGCTCTTTTATACAATTTTTACCGCCTTTTTCTCCTCTTTCCATTGATTTCCACGGCCCTTGGTGCCATCCAAGTCCCAGAACTCAAGATATCGCACCGAAATTCCGAATGGATCTACATCAAGAGCCAACAGGTGACCACCTTCTCGCCTACAATCGACGGCATCGAATCTAGTGTCTGGCAGGTTGAGGACTTTTTCTCCTTGAAATCCTGGTCATCCATTAGTTTGCATGAGAACGAAAAAACCGGAGACAGTTTCGCCCAAGTCACCAGTGATGGTCAGGTCTATTTCGTCAACAAGAAGCTCGGCGGCGCATCCGAAGACATCGAATGCGAGCTAGACAATCGGCACGACCATTCAGCTCTGTTTCCTTGGCGCTACGACAAGAAGCAGCAGGTTGCAAATGTTTCGATTGGTGCACTTCTCCGTCTGCAGGATCAGGTGATCACTGGGGTGGGAGCCCTATGGTTGAATTTGTACGATGACCAGAAGATGTCTTGGTGCGAGAGCAACGAGGAAGAGAACAGTCTCTTTTGTTACACACCGAGATCGAAACTATTTGGTGGCCCGCCAGACGAGAAGGCTAGTCTTATGTACGGACTCAAGTTTAATCTGCCGCTCCAAAACGATGTCAATGTTCCAACGGAGGCCGTGGTGAAACGGAGACTCGCTTTCCACCATGACCAGACAACACTGATTGAGCTGTCCCAATTAGAGGCCAAGATAACTGAGATGAAATATGTTGACAGGTCGGAAACAGTGCACCAATATGAGCAGTACATAGATTTTTGCAAGAGGTCGTATCGCAAAAATGAGTTCCCCTTTCCCAATCTGATGCGCCAGATCGTGTCTAGCCAAAATAGATTGTACGCCTTTGAGTATTTGCTGGTAACTCACCACTATGACCAAAACCAGACCAGCAGCGAGGAGGCAAAATATTTGGAGGTTAGGAAAATGCGGGAGGAATTTTCCTACGAACTCCAGACTCAAGTATTCGAATTGAAGCACGAGGATATAACAAACCATCGCTTTGGAACCAAGTTCATGCGCCTTCTTGGAGTCATTCCAGGAAAGTCCGTCAGTTATGTGATGGAATTGAACTTCGAAGGGGAGCCAGTGGATTGCACTTTCGGCTCGGCCGATTCGATTGGTTTGAACTCCCTGTCATCACTGATGAAACGGACAATCTTACTGCCCTCGCCCGGAATTGGACCACACTCTTTGGGTGAGCTGACGGGCCAGCTCTTGGGACTGGGTGCGCTCCTGATGAATGCAGCGGAAATTGGGAGAAAGCGAAAGCTCAGCAAGGAGAGCTCGCTAGGCAAGGCACAGTTGAAGGTTCGCGACACCAGTTTCTCCTACATCGAGTGGGTAGCCACAGACCCAGAGGGCGACAAACGCTTCCACTTCTACTTCAGAAGGAGCCCCATTCACGACCACCCTTTGGCCGATCTGGACGATCTTGAGACAGTCTACATCTACCAAAAAGATGGGCTGGCAGTCCACTCGGAAGACTCGCAGGAGGAGGGCAAGAAATCCACTGCTGGAGGGCCCGACGAGGACGAGCTGGAGGAGGAGTGGCTCTACCGCTGGCGCCTGGTGATGGAAGTGAGCGAGATCAAGTTCAGATCCAAACTCTACATGGACGAAATAAGCCGCAGTTTCATAGTGCCTCGTCCTGTGTGTCCACAGGCAGAAGATATGGAAAGCTTGGACGATGAGGACAAAGAATCCTCTGATGATAAGGACGAGGATGAGTCTCCGAAGCCAACCGATGGGGATCATGAGGGGCCAGAGGAGCCGGAAATGGATCAAGGTAAGAGCAGTGGTCACGAATTCCCGTCCTTCTACACAGAGAGAATAGGCACCGAGTGGAGTTTCAAGCTGAGCTCCAGGTGGACCCGTTTGGACGAGAGTGGCGACCGTCTGTCGTCGTGCAAGCTGACCGAGTGGTTTGCCTTCGGGGAGACGTTTTTCGAGCCCACCGCGCCAGTTGCTCGACTTGATGTGGAGACCACCACGCCGGATGGGACAAAAAACACACTGTCCTACCACATAAGGTATGCAACTGGCACCTCGCTCAAACAGACGGGCGGCCCTAAGGGCACCTGCGAAGATGGCGCCCCCGTCAGTTGGCTCGAGGTGGTCTCGGCGCCGCTCGACAATGGTGGCCCCACAACAGCTAACCAAAAGCTGCCCAGACATTACGGAGTGGCGGGCATCTGGCGGTTGGGCTCGTCGCAGTCTTGGCTGGCGGAGTCGCGTGGCGAGTTCAGACTCGATCCAAACAGTAGTGACCAGTTCGACGGTGCCACTCACTATGGCCTCTGGTTGCTGCCAGTGAGCGACCACGATGACCCCTTTCAGTTGCCAATATTGTACAATTTCACCTACAAGAAGAGTCGGCATAATCATTTCGGTGGCATGCGAGAGGTTTCCGGCGTCAGATTGCACTCAATCAATTTGGACACCATCAACTTGCACGCATTTCAGGGCACCAGTACAGTTGTCATAGACCAAATTGAGTTTGAGGTGCCAGTTGAGGATGATGCATTTGTAATTCCTGACCTTTGCCTTCCAGCTTTCGAAGACAGCGAGCGAAGAGCCAGAGGAGAGAGCGTCAAGTTTCCAACTTTTGTCGATCAATTTGGAAAACCACCCGAAGAGGCGAGGTTCCAAATCGACTACGAGGTTCATTTGAGCCGAAACTCGAGACTGGAGCAAGACGTGCCTATAAAGATGAAGGAGATACACTTTCCAGCGGGCCACTTGGGTAAGACAAGCATGACTCTCGAGAACCGTGCTAGTGGAAAGCCCATGTTGGTCGAAATGTCGTTCTGGAGCGACACTTCGAATCGCAGCGGAAATTTCATCGCCTTTGGACCCACAAGAGCCTGTAAGAGGGCCCCAGCTTGGGAGCACCTGTTTGAGCTCGATCGGAAGGATGCAATCAGTAAGATTTATGACAAAACAAAGCCGTGGCAGTTCCTCGTGGCGAGTTTGTGGCATCGGTTTGGTGAGAAAGTTTCTCGAGAAGTGACGTCTCGAAATGTTGTCGAACACAGAGATGGAAGGAGACTTTTCCTCAGAGTTTGGACAATCACTAGCCCGCTCGACTCGTCCTTTGTATCGTTCGAGTTCAGGCAACGAGACGAGAACGATCACAACAGTCTAGCGCTTGAATCGATCACAATTGCAGACAAGGTTTACAAGGGCTTGGAGCTGAGATTTGTGATCTCCTATGCTGGTCCCGTTGGGTTGGAACAATCAGATGAACTTTTATCCATACCTGACGAGTGCAACAGGGCGGCCCGAAAACCCACTGAACGTCAGGGATTTCCCAATTTGCGGAGCGCTATGCTCGAATCTAGAGACTTGGTCCATTTGCGATCGGAAATCTTTGTAGGAAAAGATTTCTCCGACTCAACGTTCTCCCCAGACTACATTTACCGAGTTAACGAGTGGGCGAGACTTGGTTCGGCTGAATTGGGAAAGCGTGAGTCCAAGTTTGACAAGAAAGCCACCTATAGGTTGCAGATGAGCAAATGGTCGCACAACGCGAGCAGCTCTTTGGATTACTTGATATCGGAACAATTTGAGGAGTTCTTTGAGCTTGTTTCCGAGGGAACCTGCATGAGTCACCATCGAGATGGGTCTGATTGGAGAGATTCTTCCGAAGACCAAGAGTCCGGCGATTGGATTTTGCGCAAGATTGTTCACATGCACAAGCGAGAGCCGCTGGTCGCCTTTCCCATAGCTTTGTGGCTGTTTGCCTCATCTGAAAACAACGGTCCACTAACTAAGATAGAGGACGATCTTACGATTGGCGATTTGTTTCAGGCCGAAAAATTGTCACAATGGTTTCATCGAGAAACGTGGCAGATAGAGTCAAGAAAATACGACTTATCTCTCGAGATGGAATTTGAAACTTTCATCGATGTTGGACGCAAAACGCACCTACCAAGAAGAATGCGAGCCAGTCGAGTTGATCCAGAGGCTCTGCAAACGGATGGTCGGCGGAAATTGCGAATCATCGTCGACATAATCGATGCACAATTCATTCCAGCCGATCGGCCGTCAAGTCAGGACCGTTTCTCGATTCCCAAGGGTTTTGGGTGCAAAAGAAGCAAATTGGCGGCAGATTATTATGAAAACAACGATCAGAGGGACATTGTGATTCTGGAAAAGATCAATCCATATATAATGAACTACAAGTCCAGTTTGAGTTTGGCTCAAGACGAGGGCAAGTCCATGGCTCCCAATGAGGCAGTTCTGTCTGGCTGGGTGGGTCGTTGTCCGAAAATGTGGAATCTGATGGAGATCGGAAAGTTCCGAGTGGAGCAACAAGAGCGACATTATGCAAATGGCGCCTTTGAGTCAGAGAGAGTGATATCAGAGAATCAGGCGGAGCGCAAAATTGATCTGTTGACTGGAAAATGCTCCATAAGCTCGCTAAACTCACGGAGGAAAATCAGTCCAGTGGAATCGGACGAAATTTTGAGATTGAAATTCGCAAATCTAGCCGAGCACATTGTGTTGTATCGACAATACTTGGCCACTTATGGACACGAGCGAATACAAACAATCGACGAGCTGGATGATGGAAAGCACACATATAGGACTGTTGTGTACGAGTATCACTCGGGCGACGAGCCCATTGAGCTTTCATCTGAGCTAAAGGGCCCTGGCAGCATAGTGAAGACATTCCGGCGGAAATTGGACTCGGGAAAGAGCAGCATCAACTACAACAGGATGCATTATCACACCGACCTGAAGGTGGAGATACTCCTCTTCTCCAAGGCTCACCTGACATTTGAGATCGAAGATTTGAGATTCATTGAGTGTTTGGAAATCATCAAGGAAGCTAGTCTAGGCGAGTGCTACATAGACTCGGAGTCTGACTCCGACATCCCAAGGAGGGCGGATTTTGAGCTTGAGTTTGAGCTGGTAGATAAGTTCAAAGGTTTGCAGATCGACTCGGCGAGCAGTCGTGAGGATTTTGAAGAAGACAGAATGTCACTAGAGAGGGAACTAGAGAGTGCCCTGCTTGGCTCATCTTTCGCACTTCCGCCGTTTCAAATCACAAGTAACACGCCAAGTTTCCATGTGAGATTATCAAATTTCCACGAGGATAAAACAGGCATATTTGCTCACCTCCAATTGCTCGAGCCAGTGCAGCTGTTGCACTCCTACGAGCGAGTTGCTGGCCACGAATTCTACCAAACTGGCCGGCTCACCGACTCGATCAGGTTGACTAGCTCGCCCTTCACATGCTCAGATGCTTGTGAGTGGTTGAAGGGTGGAAACTGTTTCGCTTTCTCTTACTGTCAAGATAGAACCTGCCACATTCTCAGGCGTCCCAAGGAGTTGGAACAAATGCAAAGCGTCGATATCCTGGAGGGAAAGCTGCGATTGAATTCCAACTGTGACGTTTTCTATTCTGTGGACGCATCGCCTCGAAAGCGTCAGTCCATCGATATGATATACAAATCGTTGGAGCGCTCAGTCATGAATAACGAAACTAGAATTGGCTTGAAATTGGCCAGCAACAGGGACTTGCTCCTGGTAGCCACCAAGATCCACCGACTAAAAGACATATCGGGTACAACCGGTGCAAATGGTCGCTCGATGAATGCAAGAAACTCGTCCAGCTTTACACTCTTGGTTGCAGATGCCAAGCTGCAGTTGGAAAAGTTCGATAGGAATGATGGCGATATGCTAGTCAAGACCACCCATGCAAAAGATGAGGGAGAGTGTATAAAATTGTGCCAATCGTTTAGCTGCCGTTTGGGATCATTCTGTTCCGCTACGAAAGTTTGCTCGATTGTTGGTAACTTCAGAGGCCGCGGAAAGCTGCAAGCACTACTAAGTGAAGCCAAGCACGAGGATCCTGATTGCCTGATTTTCTCTGAGAATTTTCTAGCCAATTATCAGCACATCAGGCAAACCAATGAGCCAAAAAGTGATGTTCTAACTAAAATTGATGGACTAAGTCGCGCGGAATGCGCAGCGCAGTGCACCATGGATGATGAATTGGAGGATGGGAGGCATCTAAAAGATTGTCTTTCCTTTGATTATTGTCGTGATCCCTTTGGTAAATCGGCCAACCAGACCACCTGTTACCTAAACCGAATGCATTTGACTATGGAAGACTTCGACGGAGATGTTCTACACACCACGAAGACAAAAGCTGCTAAGAATCAGCGGTCGGAATCATCTTCCCGCCAGGAAAAACATTGCGACCATTACTCCAAGTATCTACTATCGGATTTCAGGGTTATTGCAGAGGACAAAAAGTTTACCGGCTACCGTTCTCTCACCTACATGAATATTGAGGCTGAAAATTGCGCTCTACTATGTTTGAGGAGCGATGAGACTTGTTTGGCTTTCGAGTACTGCGCCGCCAAATCGAGTTGCTTCGTAGACCGTCTCGAGTCGGCTGATTCGCCAGCCAAAGACTCGGACCTAATGTCAAGGCTCGAGGGTTCGAAACCGGAGGAAGAGTGCAAGATTTACAAACTGAAGCACTACGAAGACTACTCAGGGCTGTTGGAGAATGACTACGGTTCCTCTCAAGTGCTGGACGCAATGACCGGCCTCTCACCCGCGCACCGGCCAGACCAAAGCTACGTCAAGGGATACACCTTACTTAAGGCGAGCCATCTGATTCTCCTCTTTGGAGCGACTGTTTTGGGCATGGCACTATCGATTATCGTACGAAGGTTCAATCGCGCCAATAGATGGTCCTGAACTGGCCAAAGAATCTAGAACTTACCTCGATTTAAAAGGATATTTATGACACAAGTCACTGCATAGTAGAACCTCTCCAGCCAAGATGCTCCGAAAGGATGGATCTCCGTGTGATGCTTGTGGTTCTCATCCACAACATGCCGGGGTGACAAATTTGATTCTGTCTCGGATGAATTCAGATGACTATTTCGCCTCGAGATCCCAATCAGACTGATCTGAAGCTCGTGCGCCTTTTCCTCTTGTTGTAATTGTTTTTCCTCAAGCTCGGTCATGATGGTGACTAGAAATATCAACACAACTATTGTGAACGAGAGCACCAACCATACTGTGGTCGAGAAAGGCTCGAAGATCACGAAATAGTTCTCAACTTCTTCCGGGCTCCTCAGTAGAATAGCCACCGTTTCCACATAATAGGCTCGAGTAAAGTCAATCGCCTGCGCCCTGGACATGGTGATTGACAGGGCAGTGACGGCTATGTCCGCCTCTTCTTTCACCAAATCCCCCATAAGTCCGGTCCAAAGTTTTTGCTCAGCCAGATAGACGCCAAATTGGTTGTCCTTAGGGCGTTTGAATTTCAAATTCATCCTGAAAATGGCAGCCAGTCGTTTGACAACTTCAACTGCTACGCCACTATAATTGTCTGGGTCACTTTGAGCGAGCATGATGGCATCTTCTTGGAGACCTGGCAACCCGAGGGGCTCATTGTAGATGACAAATGGCTCGCGAACAACCACGGTCACAATCAATGTACGATTGGCGAATCGGGCCGCAGCCTCCCTGATGATATCCAAATGGTCAGAATGTCTCAGTGTCTCAGAGGGATCAACACAATCGATATTTTGAGAGGAAAAACTCAGGACAAGAATGGTGGTCACTAGGATGAATGTAAAAGACATGATTATTGTTTCATATTCATTCACACGCCTACATTGATTATGGTCTATGAGATCTGTTTGAAAATTTCATAGAAAGTTCCTAAGTTATTATTAGCTGATACAAAAATTTGTCCAATGTGTATTAAATTTTTTTTTTTTCTTTATTGCTCATGTAAATCACGGGATCAGAAACTATTGGAAGTTCTTGGAAGCTCAATAATGCTCTGGGCTTGTTCCACTAACACAACAACTCTCTAATTGAGCTCTCCATATCACTTTCGGGCGCCGTCCGTATTCCACAAACAGCATAGGATTTGCTATCTAGTAATTGAATCGACTAAGCTTGATATAACTCTTCCTTCTTCTCCCTTTTCTCAATCAATCTATTCACATAGTAAACACTACCCATAGTAGTTGATCAAAATATGCAACATGTCAACTTTTTCCTCTTCTCTAAAAATCAGCAACACTCCAATCAAACAATCGAAGCTTCCCGTAACATATTCTTATTAAATATCACCATAGAAAAGTTTTCAATCCTTCCCCAGTAATTATGAACCAATCTATCTAGTTAATAGTAATGCTATCTCTCACACGCTCAAGCTCACTTAGGCACAAATTAGTACATGCCCGTGGAATATCACTCGTTGATGGGCGCTTACAACCCCATCAGCTTACTGTTAGTTGACTTGACCCCATAGTTGATGATATACATATCAATTTACGATTCCATCCATAAACCTAATGTCAATTGTGGGACAAAAATTTTGGCAACTAATTTCCTTTTCTCCCATCCCAATAGAGAGTGATCCAAATTGAATATTCCAAAGAGTCATCACCTTTGTTTCAATCAATCAATCATTCATTCATTCAATCTGTCTGTGGGTCGCCGTTGCGTAGAAACGACAAGAAAAAAAACGCGTTATATTCTCTCGTCAACCAATTGATAGACATACAGAGAGGTACGTTCATGTCTCTGTACGTGATAAATTTTGTCACCTTCTATAGGAATGATAAAATTAACGCAAATTGAGATATAGTTGAATTCGTTTGGCACCATTCAATCACCACTCTACCACCTCTCCAAAGCGTTTGATGGTTGGTGATGGCATTAGGAACAATACTGTAGTGTCACCGTCCGCTACTTAGCTTACTAAAACACCGTGCCGCTTCTAGTAACAGGCGCTTCCGGTCTGTATTAATGACCCGTTGTGTTGCTTTCAAAGTGGATCGAATGCTTGTCTCTGTGTCTTCTTGGCATGTACATCTACACACACGCGTACAGGATGGACATATTCCCAGAATATATAACTTTTGTGTAAATCCGCTCTTCTTCTCGGTTGTCTTCTTCCAGCGAAGTGGCAAGGCGCTAAAAAATGTAGAAATTGTTAATCAAGCTCATTGCTATCAAACAGGAAAATGCTGTAGGTTTGCGCCATGTGCAGCCTTCTTATGGCGGATATAATTGTCTTTCCATGCAAAACTCTTTGAGCATTGATTACAGATGTATTTGGGTCTTGATTGTGAATGTATCTGTTGATGGCGTTTCATATTAAACTTCTCAGTAAAACCCTTACCACAAGTGGGACAGGCAAAAGTGCGTCTTGGTGAGTTGGAGTTTCGCTGGCCAGCCTCAGTCTTATCATTCTTTTTGGTTCCGCTATTGGCCTTGGCCTTGCTTGAGGCCTTGTTGCTATGATTATTTGTAGAATCATTACCAGTTGTTGCATTACCAACAATTCCATTATTGTTGCTAGTGGTATTATTATTATTATTATTATTACTATTGCTATTGTGGTTATTAGTATTAGCTGAAGCATTGATGAGTCCATTAGCGCATGTAGAGTTCGTGTCAATCACCGATTTGGTGGGGTTCCTGCTTGCTGCATTGTTGTGTTTACGTCCACTACGACTGATGGTGGAGTTTGAATGGCTAACCAAATTTTGATTACCATTAATTAGTCCTATAGAACTGTTTCCATTGGTGGAAGCCGCTGCCGCAGCAGCAGCACTATTAGCAGCAATTGTCGCACTTAAACCTTCTAGACCATTGGCGTTGTTGCTTATTGCCAAGGCGGAAAAAGGATGCTGTTGGTGGTCTGATTGTTGTTGCTGCTGTTGCCTTAACTCACTGATCGTATTCACCACGATGGAAGCGGCGCTCTGGTTTGAGGCAGCGTTGAAGACATTAGATGCATGATGAGGTATCCTTAGTAAACCATTTGTTTGATCAATGATTACATGACCACCATTGGCCAGATGACTCGTGATATTATCCGCATTTGCCGCCATGACATTCACGCAAGCCAACTGTTGTTGATGTTGCTGGTGCTGATGCTGTTGCTGATGGTGCTGATGGTGGTCATACTGATGCTGACCGTGGCTATTGCTAGTCTGATGTTGCTGAACATGATGGTGATTTGAAAGAGGGTGATGGTGATGATGATGATTTTGGTGGTTGAGCTGATTAAGATGTGACGATTGGGAATGAGCATGATGTTGGTTAGATGATGTCGTGGATGTGTTATTGCTAGTTCCTTGGGCTGCAGCGGCGGCGGCGGCGGCCACATTGTTTGAGGCTGCCGCTGCCACGGCGGCTATGGCGGCATTGGGTTGATGATGCTGGAAGAAGGCCGCCGAGGTGAACGTGTTTGCCATATCATGTAACTGTTGAGGACTTGAATGATGGTGCGGCTGTTGCTGATGATGGTGTTGTTGGTGTTGCATAACAAATTGGCTTGCATCGGCCACACTAAGTGTTGTCCCATCGGAGAAATGGCCCGCCGAGGCGGCCAGGTTTGCCGCATGCTGGGCAGTGTTAAACTGGTGGGCAGCTGCAACCAGTTGTTGACTACCTGTGTCGAGAAATTGTGGCATTGTTGAGACGGCGGCCGCTGCCGCTGCAGCAGCAAGGGTTGAACTGGCTGTGGTAGAAACTAATTGTTGTTGCTGAATTTGTTGTTGCTGTTGTACTTGTAGTTGTTCATGATCTGATGTTGGCACTACCGAGCCAGCATGATGATTGGCCGCTGTTAGTGACAATAGTTGCTGATTAGTAAAATGCTGGCTAACGTTTGCCTGAAGATGGTGTAACTGGTGTTGATTGTGTAACTGGTAGATGTTGTTATTGATAGTTGTATTATTAGATTGGTGATGCTGTTGGTTGATATCATTATTGTGCAAGTGTTGTATTTGCAACTGATGAGTTAACGGATTCAATCTGAGGCTTCCAATTATATTATTGTTATTATTATTATTATCAATTGTATTATTGATATTACTGTTACTATTATTATTATTATTATTGCCTTCTATATCATTGCAGCTAATATTGCTATCATTTGGATTGGGATCATTGTGTGAGGATATTGTACCATTACTGATATTGACATAATCTAATGTTTTCAAATTTCGCGAAACAGAACGATGGTTGGTACCAGAATTTGTTGTACTCCTACGATTGCTACTAAGACCAGCGATGCTGATGTTGTTGTTGTTGTTGTTGTTGTTGTTATGGTTCTGACCGGTGGCATTTGTTAAATTAGCTGATGTTAAATTGCTCCTAGATGAGTTGTTACTTGATGAGCTTGTGAACATGTTATAATTGTTAGTGTCATATTGCATGGATCTGTCTCATACAAGCACCAGTATAAGCTATAAGTTTTGGCCTGGCTTCGGTAAGCTGATAATTGGGTAGACTATTGGAATTTAAGACCTAAATGTAACATGTGGACACATCGCGTCCACGTCGATAAATACAAATATAAATATATTCATAAGTATATATGTATATGTGTACATATATATATAGATATATGTATGCACTTAAATATACATTAATCAATGGTTTTTGTCAAGACATTCTGATGAAGATGGAGGTAGATGACAAGAGTTTTGAGATGTGTTCTCTAAGAGAATATCCTAATAAAAATAGTCCCTTTGTTGAGCAATTATAAAATCACCACCATTACCTGTTCTCGGCTCTTAATAGGCTGGTTGCCTCATATATATAAGGTCATCGATCTGGAGCAGGTGCAGAATTTGAGCCTGGTGAGAGGAGAATAATTGGTTCCTTTCACGCTGAGGTGAAGCCTAGAGATTAGGATTTGAGCCTATGCTATGGTATGGCGATTGAAAGAATGTGTAGGAAATCGTGGATAAATTATATCGTAAAGCGAAGGCATGCTTGGAGTATGGCGAGTGTTTGGCATTAATTGATGGTGTGAGCATTGAGCGGCACGAATGCGTAGGAACGAGAGAAAAAAAATATAGAAATGATCTTCGTATTCAATTTCTTGCAAAAATTTTGCAATAACATAGTGAGACTTTTAGCTGCTCCTCTCTGGCTGACTTGGTCGTCGTTTTCTGCTCTAGCTCTCTAAGTTTGGTGGCGAATTGCGGCAAAGGCAGAATAAAAGAGAAGAAGCAGCAAAAGCAGCAGTTGGAGTTGGAGAAGAGTGTCGGCGCTTGCTGGCGCCAGCGCCGCAACTGCTGCCAGCTTGCCGGCTACAACATTGCCGCCTAGCCAATGTGAGTGTGTGTTCGCCACTAGCAATGCTTTTAGCTGTGCCCCTGTGTGTTGTTGTTGTTCTCGTTGTTGTCGTTGTTGTTGTCGTTGTTGTTGTTGTTGTTGTTGCCGCTCGGGGTGATACCGTCGCAACAGCGGTGGCTCCGCTATGGCTGTGGCGGCGGCGGCGCTAGCTTGCCATGAGTTTGCCGCAACACAAGCGGGCACACGCACGCTCTCGACTCGACCGTGCGACTCCACACTGGCCCAGGCCCAGCTGGACTGTGGAGCGTTGCAGGCCGGCCAGATGCACGGGAGACACATTGGCGCGCCGCAGTCGAGCACCGGCGGCCAACTGCAATGCGAGAGCGGCTCGTTTTCGCGCGCGCCGTTCAACGCCCCACCAGCAGCACTAAGCTCTGCGCCTTGCACCCTCACACTTGCGCCAAGCCACCACAACAAGCCCCTCTCCTGCACCACACTTCTCGCAAAGCCAATTGATGACAACCTCCCCGACTGGCCAACCTTTGGCGCCCTACAACCATTGCAAACAGGGGCCATTCTCCTCACATCCACTCGCCGGTTTCCGCCCGTCCGCCTAGCCAGCCGCCTAGTGGCGCTGGACGTCGGCCGGTGGTCTCCGGGGCCGGTCGCCACCCCTTTGTGCTTCCCTCCGCGAGGATAGCAACCGTCCGATGTCAGATGTTCGAGAATGAGAGGAAATCCATTGTTAATGGCCGCCTCTTGTCGATTGGAACTCGTGTTTTTGTGTCTGGCCAGAGGGAAGAGTTACCAGAGCTATACGTAAGTCAGTGTGTGTTGATCAGTCGGTCTCGAGAATGTATGGATAACTCTTGTCGTCTCCTCGTCTCTGTCGTCCCCCCGTTCATTTGCACAAACAACAGCTCAGCACCTCGCTCGAGAGAGCCTCCAAAGACGGACATCCCGAGCGTTGGGGCAACCTGTTTGATCGCTAATCAGCCATCAGCACGAGTCTGGCCATCTGGCGAGCGGGCCATTCAAATTAATTTTCCAACTCATCATCTGGTCGGCCTTTGGAGCGAGTGGAACGCGGGGCGCCTCCTGTGCGCTGGAGGGCAAGACGAGGGATGCGCCAGATTATCATGGTCAAGCAGGCGAGGGGTTGGCAGTTGGTGTGAGGCATTTGCTAACTTTGCTTAGATGCGCAGATAGAGAGCAGAGAGAAAGAGGGAGAGAGACAGAGATCGTCGAGGGGGGATTGTAAGTTGACGCGAGAAGGCGAAGAGCGGCGAGCAAAGAACAAGAACACGAATAAGAAACCGGAGCTACGGCTCCACTGTGGTTGACCTGCTTTCAGCCACTCGGCGGCCCGATTGCCATCTCTCTCTCTCTAAGTTCAATATAAAAATGAAAACTCAATCCCGAAGCTAAACGCCGGCCACCCGGCGCCACCATGAGCCCAGCCTACTCGTTGGCTGGCCGAAAAACAAGCACAGGCCGCCCGAGACTGTCAGAACCAAGGAGAAGCAAGCAAGCAAGCGAGCAAGCAAACAGGCAAACAAGCAAGCTTAGGTGTGATTTGTCTCTCTCTCTCATTGTCAAAAAACAAATCTAACACACAAACGACCAACGAGAGAAGGACCACAAGAGAGACTAATCATCAATAATCAACATAGACAGTAGACGCTGAAAGCGCCCGTTTGATTGCATTTACACACATCCATGAGCAATAGATATCCAGATGGTTTGAACTAAGCACTGTTATTGGAAACAGTTTTTTAAACAATTTATTAAGCTAGAGAGAGAGACAAGGGAAGATGTGCGGAATTTTTGCATATCTCAATTATCTGGAGCCCAAGTCACAGAGGCGCATCCTCGAGTGTCTCATCCAGGGACTCAAGAGGCTCGAGTACAGAGGCTACGATTCGGCCGGAATTGCAATAGACCTTAGATTGAACAACAATCTGTCCACCAAGATAGTTAGACGTCAGGGTAAGGTGGCCCTACTTGAGGAGGAGATTTGGTCGTCACAATCTGAGGTTGACTTGGAGCAAGAGTTTGAGACACATGTGGGCATTGCTCACACTCGTTGGGCCACGCATGGGGCGCCCAGCGCGGTCAACAGTCATCCGCAGCGCAGCGACGAGCGCAACGAGTTCGTGGTGGCCCACAATGGAATTATCACCAATTACAAGGATCTGAAACAGTTTCTCGAAAAGAAGGGCTTCCAATTTGAGTCCGAGACTGACACTGAGGTTATAGCTAAACTGGTGCGCCACATCCATGACACTCTGCCCGCATTGTCGTTTCGCGAAATTATCGAACAGGCGATCCAACATTTGGAGGGCGCCTTCGCCTTGGTGCTCAAATCGAGCAAATTTCCCAACCAAATTGTGGCCACCCGCCGGGGCAGTCCTCTGCTGGTTGGAATCAAAACTAAAATGAGCCTGCCCACCGACTACATTCCGGTGATCTATGGGAGAAAGAACGCCTACGGCAAGGGCAAGTCGAGTCCGCTTGAGGGCAACGAGGGCCCAGACGTGGTGGAGATAGGCCAACAAATGGGCTCGCTCCTCTTGGATCACGACAAGTCGCGAGCTCAACAGAGTCCCTCGCCCGACCAATTTCCACCACAGCAGCAACAGCAGCAGCAGCAACAACCAACCGCCGATGGTGCAGCGCCGCCAAAAGAGGGCGAGAAAAACAAGGGCGCCTTCACCAAGATGCTGCGCTCTCCCTCGACTACAGAGTTCAGTCCGCTGGGCGAACGGGCGCCCATTGAGTACTTTTTCGCCTCCGACGCCTCGGCAATCATTGAGCACACGAACAGGGTGATCTTCATGGAGGACGACGATGTGGCTTGGGTGAACGATGGCCGCTTGACCATCCACAGGATCAACAGGAAACGCGATGTAATGTTGCGCGCCACTGGGGAGGCGGCGGGCGACATGAGCTCGCAAATGCGCGAGATAACCACTCTGAAGCTTGAGATTCAACAAATAATGAAGGGAAATTACAATAGTTTCATGCAGAAGGAGATCTTCGAGCAGAGCGAGTCTGTGGTGAACACTATGCGCGGCCGAGTGGACTTCAAGTCGGGCACTGTGGTGTTGGGCGGCATCAAGGATTATATTGGCGATATAATGCGCTGCAGGCGCCTCCTGCTCATTGGCTGCGGGACCAGTTTCCATTCGGCCATTGCAACGAGACAAATCCTCGAGGAGCTCACCGAGCTTCCAGTGATGGTCGAGTTGGCCAGCGATTTTCTTGACCGGAACACGCCGGTGTTCCGTGACGATGTTTGCTTCTTCATTTCACAATCCGGAGAAACGGCCGAAACTCTGATAGCCCTTAGGTATTGCAAGCAAAGGGGTGCACTTATAGTGGGCGTAACAAACACAGTGGGCAGCAGCATCTGTCGCGAGTCCCATTGCGGAGTGCACATTAATGCTGGTCCCGAAATAGGCGTGGCCAGCACTAAGGCATACACTAGTCAGTTCATTTCCTTGGTCATGTTTGCCCTGGTCATGAGCCAGGACAGGATTTCAATGGCTCCACGCAGGCAGGAGATCATAGAGGCGCTCAAGAGTTTGCCCGATGATATTAAGCAAGTGCTCGCACTAGACCATGAGGTGCTCATGTTGGCTAAACAATTGTACAAACAAAAATCCCTCCTAGTCATGGGCCGTGGCTACAACCATTCCACCTGTCTCGAGGGGGCGCTCAAAATCAAGGAGCTCACCTATATGCACTCGGAGGGAATATTGGCCGGCGAGCTGAAGCACGGCCCATTGGCGCTAGTTGATGAGAAGATGCCCGTCATTATGGTGGTCACAAGAGATCCCGTTTACACGAAATGCATGAACGCCCTCCAGCAAGTGACCGCCCGCGAGGGTAGGCCAATAGTGATTTGCGAGCAAGGCGACGGCGAGACCAAGTCACACGCATTCAAGTCCATTGAGGTTCCTCATACGGTTGACTGTCTCCAGGGAATACTCACTGTTATTCCATTACAACTCCTCTCCTACCATATTGCGGTCTTGCGCGGCTGCAATGTCGACTGTCCCCGTAATTTGGCCAAATCTGTCACCGTGGAATAGAGAGCCTAAGCTAAGACTGACAGCCTAAGTGATCCTTCTGATGGGCTCATATTTCACACGCCATAATCTCAGTTGTTGCTCTACCAAGTGATAGAGTATCTCCTAGCTTATCATTCCTGACCCATCGAACGAGAGGTCCTCACCTGGAAGCCCATCTGGGCGTATGCATGCCCGAAACTCCCATCTAACACGAGCTAACATTGCTTGCCAACCTGCCATTCCAAAAGATATAATTTTGCCAAAACAACCGCCATCTAATCTAGGTTGAGTGAAAGCATCCATCATTAAACAATGGCAACGAAAAGCCTGATTTGTGGGCTTGCCAACTTCAACAACAGGTTTCCGATTTCACGAATTTCATTGACAACTCTGTGGCCTGCTTCAACCATCTGTTGTCCGGTTCCAATTCTTCTAGCTGTCTGAGTGATTTCAGTTGTTCTTGAGTGAAGTTGCCAAAACTATTCTTCACCAACCAATTGTGGTATAACCAGGCCGACTGATCTGATGGATCAGTGTAAATGGCATTTAGAATTAGATTGTACTCGTCTTTCCAAATCTTCTTGAGATTACAGGATTCCGGGCACTCATCTTCTGGCAAAGATAATCCTCTGAGAAGGAGTTTGTGTCTCCTGTGCCAGGCGCTGAAATTGGAAAAATTTGATTTGATCTTGTCGGTGGTAAACCTGAACTCAGTTTCAATGTCCATCTTGGCCAAGTCGCTAATGTAACTTCTATAGTCCCAGCAATGAAAGTTTCTTTCGTCTTTGTTTAGAAAATTGTTGCATAACGATATCTCAGATTGGTACTCCGACTCGGGCATTTTTGAAAGACACCATATCCTATGTTGCCAGACACTGTATGACTTTTCGTTCTTCTTTAGGCAATCTAAGGTGAATGTTAGTTCATTTCTCATAACCTGTTGTGTCGAGTCTGGATCTTGCTCAACACATTTCAATAAGGCCTCCCGTCTTATGTTCCAGGCAGTGTAAAAATCCGGATTCATCAACAAGATTTCACTGGTCAGTTTGAAAACATCATCCAGATTCTCTCCATTCTCGATGGATGGACGTAAGTCAAATATCCTTTCACTTAGATGCCGATAATGGTAGGCCTTCTCTCTTTCCTTGATCTTTCTTTCCTCCTCTTGCTCTTTTGTCGTCTTTACTTTCAATCTACCGTGCATCTTGATGGGTATTTTGTGGGACTTCTTAACCAACAGTTTTGCTTTGATTGTTGATAGTCGAGTGTATTGACTTGGACTTGTGGGATGAAGACTGCCAGGCTCAGCTGAGCTGGATCAGCTCTTCGCAAATTGCCCACGAGCCTGCGCGCTTGCTTGCAAGATTCAGGCCAGACAGTTCAGTCGTGAGCTGAACACGTGTGTTGCAATCACCATCCTCCTGGTTTATCTCCTGAAACCGGCAGCTTTGACTTATGCTTCTAGATCCAACTCCTTCCTCACACTCAAGCTTGTATTCCGTATATAGATAGTATGTCTCAAGAAATCAACAAAGAGCAAGGACCCACTTGCGAGGTTCCCAAGGGGGTTGCACCCATCAAGAAAGAATTTCTAATTCTCGTCAAGAATCAAGTCATCAACTGGGACCATGTCCCGGATGGAGAAACGAAGACAGACGAGGCTCAAGGTGAGAAGAGACCAATCGACGACAGAGATCTACCTGGCAATCATAAGAAGTTCAAGCTAAGAGGCCAGAACAAAAATAAGCTCAGATACAAGATAGGTCGGAACACAATCATGCGTGGACAGAAGTTCGATGGTGATGATGATCCAAAGCCCAGAGTTGACAAGCCTAGCAGATTGTGTTTGAAGTACAACGATAACGAAGGTCTATGCCCTTTTGGATCGAAGTGCGAATATTCTCACGATCCGTATACAATTTCAAAGTCATTCGAGAACGAGCTATTTGATGCAGAAAGACCCTGTTACATATATTCGACCTATGGCCGCTGTCATTTCGGAGTGGCTTGCCTCTTTTCAAGACAACACATGAAATGTATCGAAGAGCAGAAGAAGGTGTACAATCTCATCGACCATCGTCGATGGTCACTAGGTGGGGGACGTGAATCGTTCATCGAGAGGACCAAGAACAGGCTTGTCAATAACGTTCAGGTCAAGCTCAGGAAGAAGAACTACGATTTCAAGATTGTCGATGACATTATGAAGAGGCTCTATAAAGCTGATGTAGACGACGAGGCTGATCAAGAACATCAGTCAGATGAAAACTACAGGAGAATCGGTGCGGCCTTGGTTGACGAGTTCACCAGCTCGAGAGATTTCCGTGTAAAGAAGGTGGACTTCAAGGAGAAGCTCTACCTCGCACCCCTTACAACTGTTGGAAATCTTCCATTTAGAAGGTTGTGTAAAAAGTTCTCATGCGACATCACGTGTGCCGAGATGTCATTATGTTCCTCCCTCTTGCAAGGCAACCCATCGGAGTGGTCTCACCTAAGGAGACATGAATGCGAGGATGTATTTGGCGTTCAGATAACTTCGAACCACCCAGACCAAGCGGCCAAGATAGTTAAGGTTCTTAACGAACACTGTGAATTAGATTTCATAGACCTGAATTGTGGGTGCCCCACAGAATGGATTTGCCAGAGTGGCGCGGGAGCTGGTCTAATGCAACGTACCTCAAAGTTGAGAAAGATGATCGCCAGCTCCTGCATGGTTAGCAAGGTTCCGATAACAATCAAGATGCGAGCTGGTTGCACCGAGGGCAAAAACAATGCCCACTCAATAATCAAATCTGTGATAAATCCATTCACATCCAAGTACATAGGCGCTGTAACTATTCATGGACGATCAAGAAATCAACGGTACACTAAATTGGCAGATTGGGATTATGTCAATCACTGTGGCGAATTGATAAATGACATTCCTATCATTGGCTCTGGCGATTGCATATCATGGCAAGAGTATTACCAAAGATTGGAGGACCACAAGAATATTTCGGGGGTCATGATTGCCAGAGGGGCACTCATTTCGCCTTGGTTATTCACTGAGATCAAGGAAAGAAGAACCTGGGACATCTCCAGCAAAGAGAGACTCGACATTATCAAAGAATACGCCAACTACGCCCTTGACCATTGGGGAAGCGATGCAACGGGGATTGAAACTTGTCGCAAATATTTGTTGGAATGGTTGTCATTTGCTTGCCGTTACATACCAGTCGGACTATTGGAAGTGTTACCTCAGAAGATCAATGAGAGACCGCCGAAGTATAAAGGACGCGACGAACTTGAGACACTTTTATCCAGCCCATCTGCCAGCGATTGGGTGAAGATAAGTGAAATGTTCCTTGGCAAGGTACCTGAGAATTTTAAATTTTTACCCAAGCACAAAGCAAACGCCTATGAATCTGTAGTGGAGGGTTAGCGGGTGAGAATGTGCAAATTTCAGATAATGGCAAAATGAAGAGACATTTTCCCCCATGATTAAACTGCACTACCCATCTCGCAGGGGCCCTGCTCCTGTGGCTATTTCATTTTACCATAGTAATCTTTTTGGATGGTTAAGTTGATCTTTTTTTTCTCGAGAGAACTTTTCTACTTCAAATTTCGGACTAGAGCTAATTAGCGCGCCGATTTCCATGCTGATGATTGCAATCTTCATGATGGGCATTGGTCTTTGTGATGCAAAAGCTTAGTGCCAGTAGGGGGCTATGACATTGAATTTGTTTGATAGATGTCACACTGGTAAGACGATGATCAGCGAGCACGACGACCACAAGCAGTGTACAAGCACTGCTCGCTGTCAAGCAGACCAACAAGTTTGCACTTTCATAGTCTCCTGGGGACGAAATGGTGAATATGGCAGGACTTATTATGGCTCATTGGAGCACTTGTTGGACACAAATTGGCGCAAGTTCAATTGCAGTTTGACAAATGGACACTGATATCTGGTTAAAGATCAGCAAACGTCTCATAATGAGCTTAACAAGTGTTTGTTAGTGAGTCGGCGTTGGTGCTCTGATGAGGGCGAGGGGCAGAAATCAATATCGATCGACCATCAGGAGGGATGATCGCAGATAAGTTTAGGTTCGGCCATAATTCTGTACACACTTGCAGCATTGTGTTAGACAAACTAGTAACCATGGCGCTGTCAGTTACGAATCCCATGTTGACAAAAAGCAACCATAGCTCGTGATAATAATGGTCTACGCTTTTGTGCATAGGCCGGCGGCAAGAGGCAGAGAGTTGGTCTCGCCAGACAAGAGAGAGCTTGGCTCTATGTGTGGCTGGAGGCGACGCCTACTTGTCCTGCCACCGCAGCTGCGCGCGTGAGTCGAGCGCACAACAAGTGCCCTTGCTCACTGGTCTGTGGGCTCTCCTGATGCTCGTGTCCAGATATCACCATCTCACCAAAATGGCGACAACCACTAGAAACAGAAAGAGTTCTGAAGAAGGATAGATCTAGTGTAGCATCGGGGCGAATTCTTCCAATGGCGGCACTCAATTTCTCATCCCCCAGTCTCCAGTCAATTGGGTTGTCCAAGTTCGCTAAGGTTGTTCTGCACCAGTCATAGAGGATGACAAATCTCCATGAGTTAGACTCTAGTGTTGGTTCCCAGGGATATATAAAGAAATCATTGAGAATCAACCAATAAGATGGGCAACTTGTGCACTCGATACAGGATAATCCAGCTGGGGTACATTAGAGTCTAATTGTTGTACTTATTGGGGGAGATAGTTTGCAAAGATACAAAGTCCTTCAAGATAGAGAAGCAAATTTTAGCACAAGAATCATCCCAAGGATATTCATCATGTAATGTAGCATCGAACAAATCAATATCCTCAAAAGGCTGCTCAAGAACAGGGTGGAAGAGTGGAGTCTTCACTTAAAATTCAGATGATCAGTGAGATTCAACTCCTCCATCTTGATTCTCGGCACAGTTATGCAGCAGAACAGCCAAATCGATCAGCCATCGACAAGCTCTCGTCCCAGATCCTTGCTAATAGGATAAACTCAGGACCAAATCTACAACCAGTTGATGATCTCGGGTGAGTTGGAAGACAGATCTTGATGTTATTTTTGGATTCGAATTCAGATCTACGTTTTCCAGCTTACTTAGTATCTCATTGCACCGATGTCGCACCAGAAATTTCAACGAGAAGTGTAAATCAATTCAATGCCCAATGGCGCCCATCGATGTAGAGCCGCACAGTCTCTCGCGAGGTGCCAGTAATCATATCTTATCAATTACCAAACAGCTACGATTCTTATAATGCAGTGTGTCGATAACGTAGTTTTCTTTATTGCAGATGTATTCTATTGGTGTTTAACTATCCTGAAATTTCTCTAACGCCCTGAAATGGGTCTACAATTGACAGAGCATTCCTCTCGGACTAGACGAATTTCTGGCAATGAAAATATAGAATCTGAGTGAGCTAGATCCTTAATCTCTTTGGGTAGGATGCTAGTGAAATACTGGTGCTCCAATGCGTCCGACGAGGAAATCCTAGAATCTGGATTACATTTTAAGAATGCACACAACAGGTCGACCCCATCTTTGTCTAGCCGTGAGACCATGCTAGCTAAATCACAGCCTTCATAATCACGAAACCTGTTTGGTTGCGGTCCAAGACAAGTCATGTTTGGCCAATCGAGCTCGCTAGGTGTGCCCAGGATTTCAAAGATGCACTCGATCTGCTTTTCGGTGTCCGTTCCTGTTTTAGATGAACGTTGGATATTGGAGTAGTGGAGACAAGAATTAGCTAAAGCTTCAAACTTGTGAGTCCAGTGGAGATTCAGGGCTTGGATAGGCGAGTACGAGACCTCATAAAATGGCCTTCAAGTCTTGATATGAGAAAATTTGATTATGCTTACCTGTAAATAACGTGTAACCAGCTATCATCTCGAAGAATATGCACCCCACGCCCCACATGTCTATGCTTGCTCCATAATCTGTGTTACCCAATAGAACATCTGGTGGCCTATACCAAAGCGTTACTACCTCATCAGTGAAAGTTTTAGTTGGAATGCTCTTGGCTCTTGCCAGGCCAAAATCGGCTAATTTCAGATCACCCGTCGTGCTTATGAGGATATTTTGCGGTTTAAGGTCTCGGTGCAAGATCTTTTTTGAATGACAATAGTCGAGTGCTCGTAACAACTGATATAGAAACATTCTTACATTGTTGGGGTTCACCCGATGATCACATTCATCCATATAACGGCTTAAATCACGATCAACGTATTCAAATACTAAAGTGAGAGTTTTTCTAGTTGATATTATATCATGCAACGTAATGATATTACAGTGTTTCAATTGTTTGAGCAAGGATATTTCTCTTATTGCAGTAAACGGTATGCCTTCATCTCGTTCAAGATGAATCTCTTTCAAAGCGACCAGTTTTTTGTTCAAACGACTTGTACCTTTGTAAACAATCGAATAAGTTCCAGCTCCCAAAACGTTGAATTTCACATAGCTCATTGTTTGGCCAAATCCTATCTCAGACAATGAACGTCGCCTACCCATTCTATTGAGTCTATCAAGTTCATCGTCGATTAACCTCAGTGTGAGGTCAACGTTACCAGCCTCAGGATTGTTACTCTTACGCTCGTTGCCACCAAGACCATTTGGCTCTTGTATTAAGGTGTGCTTGAGCTTCAACTTCAGAATAAAGCTTTTGGGAATAGAAGTTTCTTCACTTAGCGATAGTCTCTCCCTAATCTTCTGTATGATTTTCCTATCTAATTCGGGGGAATCGTTATCATTGACGAGATCTTTAAAATTAGTTCGGGGATTCTCGAGGATTGTTGACAGCTTGCTTTTGCCTGAGGAAGTATCGATGTGTCGATCGCAAACCATTTCGCTACAGCTCCGGGTTGGATTAACCAGTTGGTATTTGGTGAGTAAGGTTTCCATGTCATGGCTCGATTTTTCAAGGTTATTAGGATCGTCGACAAATCCCATCTCGTTGCCAGATGAAAGAACCACCGATGAATCATTGTTGGACGGGGTTCTTCGGATGGGGTGAGTGAAGATGGGATCATGATTCGCAGTTTCAATAAACTTAGATCTTTGTTTGGGCGGATTACAATCATTGTAGTAGCTATCAAGAGTCAATTGCTCATGCTCAGGCGGAGTGTTAGCGCTCAACTGTGGTTCCGTTGTATTGTTAAACGATTGGTAGCAAGCTTGGGCGATTGTCCTTTGCTTGTGAAATGCATATCGTTCCTTAAGTAACGGGGCGGCAGTATGGAGAAGACGTTTCTTCGGATCTAACTTATCAACACGCTTCGTTTGACTTCGCATCGCCGAATTCATACTAGTTTTTTCTTTATTGGTGGAATGAATTGTATCTTCAGATGATTGTCCATAGAGTTATCACTTTGATGAAGAGATTTCCTGCACAATGGAAGCGGTGCGATGACGAGGATATTTGACAAGCGCAATCATTGGATTTCCCCGTCTAGTTTAGCTCTTGTTGCTCGCCACAGGAGAAAGCTGATGGCTCGAGATTGTTTTGCCTATTATGAGAGGGATGCATCATCGATGAAAGTGAGAGTGATCAGCTGATGACGTAGGGATGTGGGTTGCCTTCAAGGGTATAATAGTGGAATCATCATAAGAGATTAGTTCAACATTGGATCGATCTCCAGTGGACTCTGATAGTCAATATTCCATTGAGCTCTCAGAAGCTTACAATTCACTTTCTAGTATGGATTAATGAACAATGGTCAGAAAGAGATCTAGAACCAATCCAGATGGGTGATGATGCTTATTTATGCAACTGTTGCCCGCGATCGATAGACATGTTTCAGATACCAATTGATTGCCGGTGATCTTGTGTGCATTGGGTGGTGAAGTTTTACGAGGGCACATGGACTGATGGGAGATGGGAAACGATTGATTCGTCTTCATAAGAGCTCAGGATCAATATGGTTAATCTTTGATGTGAAATAAATAGGCATTTGTTGCTTCTAGTGCAGGCCAATGTGGAAGGCCTGTTGAGGGTCCAGCAAGTGGCTCGATGGTGCCGCAAAGGAATGTTTTTCCACCGCAAGCAGTCTCAAACGGGACGTCTGCAGGACCACTCGATTTGGATCTCGCTCAAGCTGCTGTGTCAGTGGCCTGCTTTTGTGCAGCGGCGCGTCTGCATCGCTCGAAGTGTGCAATACGCGTCGGGCTACAGATCTCTGACAGGTGTCTTGCTAGCTTTGAATGCTCCTCATTGGGAAGACACTTCGCGCCACAATTCTCACCAAATTGTTACCTCTTTGCTCCAACCATGTCTATTGCTCCAGAGCACGACTTGAACGAATGACTTTGAGCTGGAAAGTCTCCTCTGGGTGAGCTAGAACAAAGATAGCAGAAGCCTTCTAGACGAGGAAACTTTATTCCGTCTGAGTCTTGGGAGAGAAAGTCGTCAACTTGTGATGATTTGCTGGAAAAAGTTTCTTTCCCTTCCAAATGGAGAGCCAACTATTACGTAGAAGTTCACCGACTAAAGATCATGCAAACTCTGAGTGTTTCCAGTGTTAGACTGAGAACACTAGACACATGGGATGGCGTTAGATTTTGGGCACTTCTGAAGCTTAGAAGCAGTCGTTATTCCAGTTCAAGGCTGAGAAGGGCAAACTTGTTTGCATTAGAGGGAAAATTAGGAGGAATTCGGCTGATCTGGTTATAACGTAACGAGGTTGCGAACAGGAATCTCACTTCGGAAAACACAACGGGAATATTGGCGTGCACTTAGGGAACACGAAGTGATGACGAAATTGCTCATCTTGCTAAGAATGCGATCGTTAAATTGAGGAAGCTACTCTATGGGAATCCTGCCGGGTTTTGTCTCTCTGCTTGGGAGAGATGAACTCTCTGTCTTAACTGGAAGGCGATGGAAGGAATTTTCAGAGGGAAATTTGCTCCAAGTTTGCTTGATCAACGCCAACATCATTCAAACCGCAAATTTTCTCTCATCTCTTCGCCCATCCCAACCACTTGAACTCGCTTCGTTACGAAGCTCTGGAGATTGATGCTGAGCCAGATAACGAAACAGACGTTATCATCTTCCTGGGTGAGCTGCGTTAGGGTTCTTTCCTTGAGACTGGAAGTAGAAAGCCTCTGGATTGAATGCAAATATCTTTTCGATTGCTGCCTTGTGGTGGTATTACCCACGAGTGGAATCGTTCTCCCGAACTGCCGGAAACTTCCTCTTGAAGAGCATTGATCATCATTGGGAGATTCGGAATGTAACCAGTTCGAATGTTGGGGAAATTATCTCAATTGGATTGAATAATTTCCCGTCTACGTCGAGGTGCTTCAAGCGTCGTAAAATCGTGCATGAGGAGCTAAGCACGAGGAGCATTCATGCAGAGACGGACTAGCTTTCACGGGCTCCAGCAGGCAACTGATACTCGATTGAACTCTTGAGGGCCCTCAAGCTGGCCAGGCGTTTGGGGTCGAGCGCGTCTGCACGTGTTGCTACATGCGCGGCCTGCATGTAGCCGATGTTTTCTTGGCCAGGCCTCGAGAGGGGCCACCAAGCGGGCTCCCCTCAGGTCTCTTCAAGTCTCAAGTGGACGTGCCAGAGTTACTTAATCGTGGAATGCTCCTGCGCCCGGCATCTGGCCTATTCTGAGCCACTGGGCGAGCCCGAATGGGAAAGGAGTGGAACCCGTGAGGGTGATCATCTAATGACGTGCGAAAATTGACACACAGCCCGTACACTTCAATACGGCGGCCTTTAGGTGACGACTGATAGACAAGTCCAAAGAGAAGAAGAAGGCCCACTTGAGGTGCCCCACGGGCTCTCACGAGCAGGCAGCAAGGGCGTTAGAGAGAAGTGTTGACGCTAAGGCTCGATAGGGTCCCCGGATGGCGTGATTGAATTGCTCAGCCTAGAGGAAAATAAAAGATCCCTGCCCCTAATGAGATCTGTTAATTTTTCATCCCCCTATTCCAGGAACTCTCGCTCTCTCTCTCGCTCTCTCTCTCGCTCTCTCTTTCTCGGTGTCTTGCCACTGGAGATAGACATTCACAAGTGAGCAAAAGAGAGGCTGCTGAGATGACTGCGTGCCTGGTCGCGTGTATGTCTGTGTGCTGTTTGTAGTTTGTGCTCCCCTATGGCTGACTGACTGACTGAGTGACTGTCTGTCTGTCTGTGTTCATGAGTGAGTGAGTATGCGCGTCTATCAAGCTAGTTGAGCATCAAGATTGAACTTGCTCTGGGCCGTGTGGTGGTGGTGGTGGTGGGCCAACTGTTGGAGCAGTGCAGTATTGGCCACGGCGGCGACGACGACCAAGGGGGCAATGATGGCAGCTAGAATGGCCTATGATTGCTTCAGCATGGCGGCGCATCGACGCTAAGGTGCCTTCGAGTAGCGCCAGTCTTCAATCACCACCATGATCACCATTACTCCCGCACCGGCCTGTCGCCAGTGGTTATATATAAGAGGTGGTCAGATTGTTTTGAACTTTTTGAAACATCTCCATCAGTACATCTTACTGTGTATGTAGTTGTCAGCTTAATTTCCTCTCGTCCTTCTTGAACGAGGTGATCACATCATCATCATTTCATATCAAATTCAAATTAAATTATCACAACAGGCTAAACAATTAACACAAACACAAACACCTTTCAGCTGCAAGAACACCCCCAAACAATGGATGTGTTGAACAAGTACAGGGATCCCGTTGATTGGGACAATCTCAAGGGCAACCTTTTGTTCCTTGGCCACGGACCCTGGAGGCTCTTATCAATAGTGAGCCTGTATTTAATTTTTGTATTAAGAATTGGGCCCCAAATCATGCAGAGGAAACAGGCGTTTGATTTGCGCGGCCTGGTGCGTGTTTATAACTTCTTCAATATTATCTTCAACATTTGGCTAGCATACAAGGGGATCACACTCAGCGGAAATGGTTACTCCTTTTTCAATTGTCATTGCCTGGATCGTGATTATAAAAGATTTAGCGCTTACATTGACATATTCATATTGTCGCGAATAATTGACTTTTTAGATACTATATTTTTTGTCTTAAGAAAGAAACAATCACAAATAACTGGATTACATGTGTTCCATCATTCGCAAGTACCATTAGTCATCTATTTAGTAGCTAGTTTTTCAATGACCCCATTCAGTGGATTTTTAATTGTTATGAATGCATTAGTTCATGTAATTATGTATAGTTATTATTATTTAGCCACATTTCCAATGTTAGTTCCCTATCTCTGGTGGAAAAGGTATATAACAAGAATTCAAATAGGCCAATTTGTGTTGGCTTTATTATACTTTTGTGCTGGTTATGTATTATTGCCAAAATTTTGCGACGATCCACCGATGGTAGCGGTAGTGACAAATCTTATATCGGCGTTGATATTTTTAATATTATTTCTATCATTTTACTCTGGAGCTTACAGTAACCAGAAAAGGCAACAGGAAGAGAAAAAAGAACAAAAGCTGCAATCGCAGCAATTAGACAGGAAAGAGCAGCAGTGTTTGATAAATAATAAAGAAAAGATTATGTAAGAAGACAGATTACTGGCTGGCTACCAGCGGCTTGGCTTGCTCTGGCTTGTTGCTGAGCTGGCCCGCAAATTAGTGTAGTTTTCTAACCGCAAACCAGCGTCTCCCATTTCCAATTCCTCATTTGCATTCCCATTTCTTTTTGCTTTCCTCCAAAAGCTTTGTGTCCAATATTGTGTCATTATTAGACATCCTTGGAGGGTGTATCTCTCACTATACTGGACGTATAGGGCCAAGCGAGAAGGCAGTCCTATGGAGCGGCTTGGAAATATGGCGCGAAAACGCCTCTACGAAAGTCAGCTCCCTCGGTTGCTCAAGCGCGTGAACGGCTCACCAGGCCTAACGGGGCAGACAGGCCTGGTGACGCCAACTGGTGGCGGCTGGAGACAGGGCAAATTTTTGGCGACTCAGTCCGAATTGGGTCCTCCTCTCGTTAGGGGAAACTTCGGGGCGACACTTGAGTCTGGGGGAGCTCATCAACACAAGTGATGACTTTGGCGCCCACAGAGGTGTAAGTGTGAAAGGCGGCTGCCACCAGTCGTCAGTCGTCGGGGCGACCGATTGTCTGGTGCACGTGCGGAGCTGCCAAATGGCAGGACTGACAGAGAGCAGCCTCCAAGTCTTAGGGGCGAGAGAAATTTTCGACCAACTTTTGGTTATTCCCTTTCAGCTACCACTTGCTGCTGCTGCTGCTGGCCTATGACTGTGTGTGTGACACTGGTGATGAAATTTGAATTTTTACAGTTTACTCATCGCACACTGTGTGCGCCACCATGAGCTGTGTGGTACCCGTGTAGGCGCGTGAAAAGAGAAAAGGCCCGCAGATCTTGCTATCTGTGTGTGCAGAGAAACGAACAACTGAACGACAGCTGCCACCGTTCGTTTGTTGGCCAACATGATTACTGACACACCAGACCATGGTCGCTAGTCGTTATGTATAAAAGGGTCATGGTGTTTTTAAAACACTCTGAAACATCTCCAACGATACATCTTCCTCATGTGTGTAGTTGATTTATAGTTAACATCCCTTTTCCCCGCCTCTCTTCTCTAACTAAGCGATCAGATTTCCCTTTATTAAACCCAAGACCCACACTTATACATACATCTATACATATATATATATAATAATATAAATTAGTATGGATATACTCACATCACCAATAACCCGCTTCTATAGCGGCAAATCCATACTCATCACTGGAGCAACAGGTTTCATTGGCAAGGTTCTCATCGAGAAGTTGCTTCACTCTTGTCCCGATGTGAACAAGATCTACCTGTTGATTAGGACATCGGGGGGCAAAAATAGCAAAGAAAGATTGTTAGAAATGATCCAACAGAAACCACTTAATATTAGACTGAAGAAAGAGTTGATAACATCAAAATTGGTCCCCATTGAGAGTAATCTCACTTACAATGATTTAGGTCTAACTGAAGAGAACAAACAATTGCTAATGAATGAAGTTTCGATTATTTTTCATGTTGCTGCCTCGGTAAAATTTGAGGCTCCCCTTGAGGTGAATATGCGCCACAATGTTGTTGCCACGAAAGAGATGCTCGACATGGCGTGCCAATTCAAGCAGCTGGCCTGCTTCGTGCATGTGTCAACAGCCTATTCAAATTGTCAATTGTTGAACATTGAAGAGCGCGTTTATCCAATGAGCGTGCCTGAGGATCCTATGAGTATGGAGGTTACCAAAGAGCTACTAGACAGCAGGCCAAATACGTATACTTTTACCAAGGCATTGGCTGAGAATGTGGCCAATCAGTATGCGGATCGAATCAATGTTGTCATAGTAAGGCCTTCCATTGTGATGTCATCAATTAGGGAACCCGCAGAGGGTTGGGTGGACACAATCAATGGTCCAGTAGGCCTGTCAGTTTTAGGCGCCTTAGGTATACTGCAAAAGATTAAGGTCAACAGTGAGGTAGTGTTTGATCTAATTCCAGTAGATATTGTTACAAACGCTTTGCTTTCAATCGCTTGGGCAGCCACAGAGCGTCGAGACGAGTTCATCAGAAGCTCTGTGCTAGAAAAGGAGAGCTCTGCCAATGGTGCTTGCGGGCTGATTGAAGGTAAATCAAACACCGTTAAAGCTGCCACCGCCTTGTTGAGCGATATTAGCACAAAATTATCAAACAATTTGAACAATATCATAAACAACGTCAACAAGAGGCCTCAAGAAAACGAGAAGGAAGGCGAGAAAAAAGTCCTTAGTAGTAAAAACAACAACGATACCAACAACAACAACAACCTCATCGACTTGGCTGAGGTCAGCAATACTGAGCCAGATGGAAAAGTTTGCGTGTTTAATCTAACAACTGGTAGTGAGAACCCATGCTCTTTCTATCGATATTTTCATACTGGCCGCCAGGAGGCCTATGAGAAACCGTCAACTAGGGCCTTGAGGCCTTTGTTGCATATACCCAAACAAAAAGGAATGAATCCCATACAATATTGGATCCACAAGATATTCTCTCACCTCTTGTTTGCTTATGTGATGGATTTTTTGTTAGGACTATTTGGACAAAAGAAAATGGTTGTAAAGGCTGTAAACAAGATGCATCACGCTAATGAGATGTTTGATTATTTTTGCTCAAATCAATGGAACTTTAAGACAGATAATGTGAAAAAGTTGAGACGTTTGCAGTCAACATGCGATAGGCAGATATTCGATTGTGACGTTAGACAAATCGACTGGGATTCATATGCCCGCTTAGGCTGGATTGGGTGTAGGCGATTCATATTGAAGGAGACGGATGACTCTTTAGGCTATGCAAGGAAACGATATCTAGTCGTTTGCTCTCTCTATTACACAATCAAGTTATTAACCTTTTTAGCAATCTTATATTTTGCAAATATATTAATCCAATCAAAGCTAGTAGTTTGCATGTTGATGCTACCAACATTTGCAATGATGTATCTACTGTAATGGAATGAACCATTCCAATTGTAGGCCCTTTCTCTTCATCCCTTTAGACCTTGGCGCTGGAACATAATAGTAAATAAAATAGAATTCCATTTTATCTCGCTCATGAGACGTTTAAAAGCGCCTAACGTGCTCTTGGCTCAGCAGAAGAGTTGTGCCACGAGCTAGCTCCATGCCTTAGTAGTTGGACTCGTCTGGGAAGGCGAGCAATCGTCTTGGCATGCGGTTAAGTAACAAGTGGACGATGCTCCGATGATTTAGCCAACTGGACCTGACTTGGAAAGTGCGCATCAAATCAGGTAATAGTACGCCTAACAGCCCTGGCCAACTATGAGCGGCCTGTTGGTCTAGGGGTATGATTCTCGCTTTGGGTGCGAGAGGTCCCGGGTTCAAATCCCGGACAGGCCCGATCTTTTTTTCGCATATTTCCTCGTAGCGGTCGTGCATGAGCTTGCACAACCGCTTGAGTCCAGCCTGAGTGGCGGCCATCTGCGAGTCTCGTTCGCTTGTCTAGAGAGCGCGCTGCTCTCGTCGTGCGACGAGGGCACGCTGGCACAGCTTTAGCGCGCGAGATTCAGTCTGTCCGCAGGCAGTGTTTGTTTTGAGGACCGAGCGCGGCCCAAAGGCAATGATCGCAGTGCGCAAGACCGTAACTCGGGGGCCAGCAAGCTCGTGTTTGGCCACCAGCAAGCTTGCCAGCGAAGAGGAGCCTCCTGCAGCGGCAAGCTCGATGGTGGGCCGGCGGGCGGGAGTGTTTGTTTATGCCGGCGGGCTCAGTCGGCCGCTCGGAGAGCAGCGGGTCGGAAGTCACAGTTGAGCGGCGGAGTGTGATCGGCGGCGTCAGAGTTGCGTCCAGTTTTGAGTGTCCACTAGCGAGTGGCCAGCAGTTTGTTGGCCAGCGAGAGTTCGAGCCAGTTCGAGCGGGACAGTGTCGAGCGAGCACTGGATCCAGTGGGTCCACCAGATTTAGCAAGACAGAGCGATTGAGAGTGGGAGCGAGGCCGGCGGAAGTTGCAAGTTGATGGTAAGGGAAAGCGCAGAGAGGCCGTCTGGCCGGCATGGCGAGATGCGGGCCGAGAGGAGGACAGTCTGCGTTGGAGCTGGACCTTCGGAGGGGCGTCCGAGGGGCTTGGTTTTGGCGAGACGAAGGGAGAAGTGTGGAGCTTGGGGTGGGCACCCTAAGCATTCGAGCAGGAGCTGGCCAGCTGGAAGCTTGGCGGCCGCAACAATAATGACCAATTGCAGCAATAACGAGCCGCCCAAGCGGCTGAGAAGCGCCAAGAGGCCGAGAAGCGCCATTTGGGGCGGCGGAAGAGCGAGAACATTGGGCCGGCTCGGAGGGGGCGGAAGACTAGGTGCGGTGCGAGTGGTTCCCCTTTGGCTGTTCGCTTTGGCCGCCGGCTTGCTGGCGCTGTTTGGCGAGCTAGCTGGACGAGTGGAGGCCAAGGGATTAGTGGGCAAGTTGCCGGGAAACCCGGCCTCTTGCCAGGAGGAACCGTGCAACTCGGACCCCCAGCACGTGTTGTACGCGCTCAAGTGGATGAGCCTAGTCTTCGGCCTGATCCTCTTGTTGCCCATTCTGATGTACTACATGAGCAAGCTGTTCAGCAAGCTGTACGTTCTGTGCTGCGGCCGGAAGCGCGTCGAAGGAGAAGAGCAGCAGCAGCGGCAAGACGAGCAAGAAGGCCGCCCGGAAGAGGCGGCCAAAAAGAAGCTCAAGAGGCCAGGTGGCGGCCAGGCCAACAGCAAGCTAGCGTCCAATGGACAGTGGACTCAGGCGGCCCAGGAGAAGCATATGGGCGCTGCAGTGGGCGCGCTGGAGGCGCTTGAGGGCGAGCAGCGCGCCGCAAAGCAGCGCCAGTCGATCCAGAACCAGCTGATTGGGCTCGCCTGCGGCCAGCAGAGCCACTTGGGCGCCTGCGAGGCGCCGCCCGGAAGCGCCAAGCGAGCTGCTGGCCAGCTCGAGGGGGGCGCCACGCGAACCAAGCTGGATGCGGGCGGCCCTAAGGTGCGGCAGGCGGCAGGCAGAGGCTCGCTGGCGGGCGGCCTGCAGCCGCAGCCTCAGCAGCAGCAAGTGTGGGCGCAGCGCCGCCGCTCGACCAGCACCCAGCAGGCCGGCTTGGCGCTCGGCCTGGCCACCCGAGACAGTCTCGGGCGGCGGCGGGCCAGCGTGCTCGCGGCCGCCAAACAGCAGCAGGCCCGTCTCGACGAGCTGGCCGACCGGGGCCAGCGACTGTCCGTGGCCCAGCTCGAGTGTCTGGAGCAGCTCGAGCGGCTGGACCGGATGGAGCAGTTGGAAAAGTTGGAACAATTAGAGCAGTTGGAGCAACTGGAACAATTGGAGACGCTCGAGCAACTGGAGGAAATGGAGCGGCCGCTCGGGACAAGCTTCGGGCCGCCGCAGATTCAGCATCAGAACATGCACCAAAACATGCGCCAAGATTTGCACCAAGACCATTTCCCGGAAGACATTCGGGAGAAAATGCGAGAAAATCTCCATGAAGACATGCAGGAAAATGGGCAGGAAAACGGGCAGGGAAATGCTTTCAAAAGCGGGCGCGAAGACACCCTAAGGCTCAGGCAGCTCGCCCAGCCCGAGCGGCGCCCCTCCGGCCAGGCGGGCGACTCGCAGGCCCAGCCGAGTGGGCGCGCCGGCTCGGCGCGCCGGCGCCCCAGACAGCAGCACAAGGTGTTTCCGGGCGAGCTCGGCGGCGAGCTGGGCGGCGAGCTCGGCAGTGAGCTTGGCAGTGAGCTGAGAAGCGAGCTTGGCGGCGAGCTGAGAGGCGAGCTCGCAATGGTGGGCGGCCTGGCGGTGCCCGCGCTGGGCCCGCAGCACCGCCACTCCATCGACGGCTCCATCCTGAACAACATGCTCCAGCTGCAGCGGCTGGCCGCAGACTGTGGCCCCCAGGCCTCCCCTCCAGCTGCTCCTCGGGGCGCCCCGAGGAGCCAGCGGGGCTCGGTGGCGCCCGCCTCGCCGGCGGGCTCGCTGTCGCCGGCGGGCGCCCCCTCGCACGAGGCGTGGCGGCGCCAGTTCCGGGCGCGCCAACGCCAGCTGGCCCACCTCGAGCTGCTGGGCCGCGCGGCCGCCAGCGCCACGAGCGAGGGGGCGCCCACGGGCCACACGCACCTGCTGCCGGCGCCGCTCACGCAGCAGCAGCGGCGGCCCTCGCTGGGCGCCGCCGCGCTCGCCGCCCACCGGCACCTCTAGGCGCCTCTCAAGCTCTCTGGGCGCCACTGGGAAGCTCGTTGGACGCCACCAGGAAGCTCGCTGGACGCCACGGAGCCTCTTCGGGCGCCTCGGAACCTCGTTGCCTTGCGGGCCGGCGCAGCCAGAAGCAGCCAATAAAGCGCCTCGCCAACTCTGGGCCGCCACAAACTTGGCCACCAGCAAACTCTCCACCACACACTAGCTTCCTTCTCCCTCTCCTTCCCCCTGGGACATTTGCGGCCAGGTGCGCGGCCGCTGATTGGACGCCCGATCGGCGGCCGCCTGATCGTCGGGCGGGGCCGAGCGAGCGCTGAGAGAGCGCCGAGCGGGCCGGCTGAGCTCAGCGCGCCCAAACAAACACTTGTCGCCAGCCGGCCGCCCTCAAGGCCGCGCTCGGCCGAGTCAATATTGGAGCCGGGGGCGCACACAGTCTCCACCATGCACTCTTTACCGTGCACTCTCTATGGGGCACTCTTCACTGTGTGCTATTTCCACGCACTGCACTGCATTGCATTGCGCGCGCCGCACACTGTCTCTCGCCGCCATATGCTCGCCGCCGGTAATTGGCCCCCGGCCTGCGCCTCCTCGTCCCAACCAGCACCTTCCAGCGAGCCTCCGACACTCGAACTCTCCAAATCGAACGCCCGAAAGCTCGAGCTCGAACGCTCAAGCTCGTTTCTTTCCTCAGTTCCAGCAACTCTTACTGGGAATTGAGCTCCCCCTTTCCACAAGGCGCCCCCTTCCACGAGTTCCGCCCAGCTTCGCCTCCCCCAATCGAGCGCCCCCTCCAGATCGGCAGCCCGGCGAGCGCCGCCCGTCACGCCCACTGGCGCCCCCGCGCGCCAAACTGGCGCCGAAGGTCAGCGCGTTCAGTGCGCCGGGCGAGCGCGGGGGGCAAGCAAGGGCAGAGAGGCGCCTCCAAGCGCCCCCAAGCTCGCCCGGCGCCCAGCTCGCCGGAAGGGCTGGAGGCGCGCGCCGAGCCGAGCGCGAAGAGGAGGCGCCCGAGCGAGCGAGTTCGAGTTCGAGAAAGATAGCCCAAAGGCGGCGGACGCGAAATTGAATTAAACTCAAAGGCGAGCCAGCCAGCTCGGCCCATTGGCGCGCCGCCAACTCGGCCCAGAGATAAGGATTGGGCGCGCTTGTTTTGTTCTCCCTCTCGCCTCTTGTTGTTCTTTTTGGCGGCTCTTGGCCCACTTTTGCGTCCGGCCACTGCAAGTGTCGCCCTGCAAGTGTGGAGGGGCGCCTGCAGGCCAGAGGCGAGCTTTTGCCCGGCGGCGCCCCCAATTTCGGCCAGATTTCCGCACACATTCCGGTTTCCACACACAGTTGCCGGCCAGTGGCGGCGCCTAAGGGTCGCCTGAGGGTCGCCTAAGGGTCGGCGGCCGCTGGAAAGCGAGTGGCGCAGGTCGGCCGGGCAAAAAGGGTGCAGTGGCGCCGCGCAATTAGCACGTTTTGGCGCCCCAACAAAATGGGGGCGCAGCTTAGGGTCGGACGGGAACTGCGCCCGGCCTAATGGACGCGACGAGCTCGTTCAGACGGATGCTGCTGGACGGCGGGCGAGCTTGCCGAGGCGGGCCGGAAACGAGCCACTTCGGCAAGCTCTCTGGGTCGAGTTTTGCGCGTCTGGCTGAGCTCGAGTTTGGTTGGTGTTCGAGTTTTATTCCTTCGAGCTGTTCAGTTGTTCGAGCTGTTCACTTGTCTGAGTTTCAGTCGTTTGAGCTCCAGTTGCTCGAGTTCCAAGTCCAAGTCGAACTCGAATTTGAGCCCGAGCTTGAATTTGGAATCGAACTTGAATTCGAACTCGAAGCCGAACTTGAATTCGAGAAGCCTAAGTGCGAGCGCGAGTTCAGGCGCAAAAAGACACGTCGATGCGGCCGCCTCTCTGGTCAAATTTGTCGCCCCATTAGGGCCCAGCGGCGCGCCTCGCTGCCCCCGACGGGCCGCAGACTGGGACCGGCCGGCAAGGCGCCGGGCGCTGGCAAGGCGCCGGGCGCTGGCAAGGCGCCGTCAAGCTGCTGGCGAGGCACTGGCGAGCTGCCGGCCGTTGGCGAGCTTGCGGGTTGCACTGTTTGGGTGGCCGTTTGGGCCACCGTTTGGGCGACTGCTCGAGGCGCTGCTTAGGAGCGACGCGTGGCGGCAACGCTTAGGAGTAGTGCTTGGGAGCAATGCTTGGGAGCAATGCTTAGAAGCGCTGGTTACAAGCAGTGCTTAGGAGCGCCCGCAGGCCGTCCATGCACAGGTCTGGCCGGTGGCGCGGGCGTCCAATTTATCACTCGCCGGCCGGCGGATGAAGAAAAACAGCCCCCTCGTGTTCCCGTTTCGGCGGGCCCACCGGAAGGCGCCCGGGCGCCATTGGCAAGCCACTGGGGCGCCACCGGCAAGCCTCCGACAGACTGGGACAGGCAGGGGGGCCAGACGGGGGGCCAGTGGGTGGCTAATGAGCGGAGCTGATGGAGCGCGTTCGATTTGGGTGGGCCCAGTTGCAACTGTTTGCGGGAACTCTGAGCAGGAAGAGCAAAAAAGGCGAACGCTTGTCGCTCGCCAGTCTCGAGCGCGAGCCTGCCGAGCTAGGCGAGCTTAGGGCGCCCACAAGGCAGCCTCAAGGTGGAACGAGACGCGGCCAGCGACAAGCTCCACTTCCGCCCCATTGGGCGAGCTGCGGGCGGCGAGAGGCTTCCTGCGGCTCGCGGGCGCCTCAGACTCCACTCTTGCACTGGGACTCACCTCGGCCGCCCAACGACGCCCCCAAGGTCTTGGCGAGACGCGTCCAGCGAGCGTCCAATGGCGGCGTCTGGCGAGCGCCGGCCAGAGACTGTATCAAGCGGTGGGAGGTGCGCGTGCGGCTGCGGTGGCAAGCCTGCCGAGCTGGCCAGTCTGGCCGGCTCCTAAGCTTGCCGGCTGGCCAGTGCGGCCTCCAAGTGGGCGCCTTTTAACTCTTTTACACGAATGGGCCGCAAATCGGAGCCAGACTGCTCTTTTGTCCAGGCGGACGTGTGATTTATGTGCCTCCACTGGCCAAATGGGCGCCTGTTTGCCTCCAGATTAGCCGCCCGCTCGAGTCGCCCAATCATTGCCTCTAGCTGGCCACTGCTCTCCCATCGGTTAGCCATCGAGCTCGCCACTGCCAAACCGTTGGACTAGAACTGTTGTGCATTGTGTGCTCTGGCCGGGGACTGTTTCTGGCGCTGTCGGCGCGCAAATTGAATGGCGCCGCCGCCCCCAATCCGCAACAAGACGGCCCGGAACTGGAGCGTCCAGTGGTCTGGCGTTGCTCACTTGCAGCGCCCGCAACTTGTTAGCAGCCATCATCTGAGGCAAACGGCGCCACCACACAGAGCACACTGCACACTGTGTCTGGACACACTGCATCCACATAGACACACAGAACTGCCTCTCGCGCGGCCACACGCGCCGCCGGAAGTGTCTGCCAGTGTCTGGCCGAGCGGTGGCGGCCAGTCTGCCGCGCTTAGTTAACAGCAAACGGCCATTCAAGGGCGCCCACCGGCACCAAAAGGCGCCCAAAGGCGTCCAGTTGCGGCCCGCCGGAAGCCGCTGGAGGGCCGCTCGGTCTGGCCGCGCCGGAAGTGGTTGAGCGGCCGCCGGAGGCGCGCGGCTCTGTCTGTGCCAGTGGCTTGCCAGGTGGGCGCCAGTGGATCTGATTGGAGTTGCCTGGAGCGCTTTGGGCGTCCAGAGACTAGCCCTGAGGTGCGGCGACTCCACGCTCAGTCGCGCTCAATCAGGGCCCATTTGGCGCCGCTGGGCCGAAGCTGCGGGCCGAGCTAAGGTCCAAGCGGTCTGGGCGGCCGGGCGCCGATTTGCGCCTCTGCGGTTTGCTCGTCCTCAGCTCGCCAATCTCGCTCGCCGTTTTGCTCTTCTGCAGCGGCCAGCCAGTGGCTGAGCAAGACCAGCAAGACGAGCGAGTCGAGCTCGCCAAAGGCCGCGCGGAAACAAGAAGCTGCCAATTGAATCAGACGTGCCATTCGGGCCCCAAGACAAAGGAGCAGTCTCGCCGCCCAGAGCTTGACGTTCAGAAGCTTGGGGCTTGCAGCTCGACACTCGGAAGCTTGGCGCTCAGAAGCTTGAGACTTAGAAGCTTGAGACCTGGAAGCTGCGCTTTCTGCGGCCAAAAAGAGCAAGAAGAACCAGCGGAAGACTGTCTGTTTGGGCGGCCGCGCGTCGCCTACGTGCTGATTGCGCCCAACTTGGCCCCAAATCGAATCGCCGGCCCAAATGGTGGCCGAGCTTAGCCGCGCCAACACTCGTCCAGCTCGGCCGGCGCGCCTATACTGCTGCTTGGGCCGCCCGCCGGAAGTGGCCGATGAGGCACCTTGGCCAAGTGGGTGCTCTGGGCTAGTGTTTGGCCAGTGTTTGGGCAGAAAGTTGGCCAGTGTTTGGCGCACGTGCCTCCTTCTGTCGCTCATCAGGCGCGAGGTGCCAGATTGTGTGGCAGCTTGATGGATTCAATGAAAAACAAATCTCGCCAAGAGGGGCCCATTTCAGCTCGCAGGAAACTGGCCCATTGTGGAGTTTTCTCGCCTGATTTCTCGCCCAATTTTGGCTCCAATTTGGCGCCCATTTGGCGGAAACAGAGCGTGTCTTCCGGCGAAAACAAAGCTAACTCCACCTGAGAGGCGTCAGACCTAAGGTGCGGCAGACCTAAGGCGTGGCAGAGTCAAGGTCTGGCCCAGACCTAAGGTGCGGCTCGCCAGCCTCGAGCTCTGAGCGTGGCCAGAAGTTCCGGAAGCAGAGGAGTGGCTCTGCCCAATCGGACGCCGCGCAAACAGGTGGCCCCAAGTGCGTGCCGCCAAGACGCTTCCGGCGCGTCTTGGCGAGCAACTGGCCGAGAGGCGTGGAAATGGGGCCAGAAGGGGAGAAAAAATGGAGCAAAAAAGGGCAAAAAGTGGGCAAAAGTCGGAAAAGAGACGCCCAGCAGGCCACAGGGCGGAACCTAAGGAGGTGACATTCTGCGTCGTAATCGAGCCAGCCGGCAGCTCAATTGCACGTGTCCAATGGGCGGCCACCATTTCCACTAATCATGGCTCGCTGGCTGGCCAGTTCGCCGCCGCCGCTTAGGGCAAACTGGCTTGCCGCGCTGGCTAGACCTTCTGAGACCTAGTTGGTTGGTCCCAACTGGCCGGCGGGGCGTCCTGGGCGGCCGGCGAGCTTGCCAAGCAACGTGTCCGAGGGCTTAAGTGCGGCCGCCGTGCACTGACAGGCCCAATCTGGCGCGGCAATCAATTGATTGGCCAGCTCTGCCGTGGTCTGTCCCCCGCTCGAGGCTGGCGAGCTAGCGAGTCTGGCGATCTGGCGATCTAGCAGGCTCGCTAGCTTGCCAGCAAACTGCACAAACTCCACCAACTGCAGAGGGCGCCCATTTGTCAACGCGGCTCCCGTGGCTTGGGGGGCGCCGCTGGCCAGCCGTCTCGGTGGACCGGCGGGCAGTCTGGCGCTCTAATCGGCGCGCCAGGAGCGCCGCAAGGGCCGCGGACAGTCGTCGGGCGTCCAGCGGGCGAGTTAAAAAGCGCACTCCAAGTGCCAGGCGGCACTTCCGGCGGCCAAGAGGCGCCCGCTTGCAGTCTGCAGGCTGGAAGAAAAGGGCCCAGAGTCTGCAGGAAGAGCACCGAGCTTGGTGGATTGATGTCGAAGTGGGCGGCAACGTTTGATCATAATCTGGCCTGCGTGGCCGCCAGCTAAGCTCCGGCGGACTGGGGGCGGCGCTCGAGCTGGCGGCCATTCGGGCGAAAAGCGGCCTGAGGGGACGCCGAATGGAGGCAAATGGAGGCAAATGGAGGCGAGTGGTGGCGAGTGGTGGCGAGTGGCGCCCGGCGGAAGCTCGACCCCCGCGGAGGTGCAGCGGGAGGCTAAGCTGCGGGCGGCTAAGCTGCGGGCGGCGAGCCGAGAGGGCGCCCTCTCGGCGCCTCTTGGCAAGCCACACAAACGGACAGACAAACGGACAGACAGACGGAGGCGCTGAGAGATGGGCCAGTTTATTCACGAGCCACTTGGAGTTTCATTAATTCAGCTTGGGGGCTCAGCGGCTGGCTGGAGCTGAAAAGAGGCACCGAGCGAGCTCCTTTTGCTCCGCTGCTCTTTTGGCCGGCTTCTCGGTGAGTCGCCCAGAGTGGCCAGTGTTTGTCTGTCTGTCTGTGTGGAGTTGTGATTGCTCGCCGGCCGAGCGGCCGTCTCGAAGTTTGGCTAGTCTCTCGGCTGAAAAAGGGCGCCCTTTGGAGCCGGCGAGCTGGCCCAAAGTGGCCGAGTGGCGCCCAGAAAGCAGCCTCAGACACTAGCTGGCCGGCCGAGCAGTGGCGGAGAGCCAACAGAGCGTCCAATCGGCCCATAAAGGGGCCAGTTATCCCAGTTATCGGGGGCGCCCTAAGCTCCGGCTCGGCGCTCGTGGCTCCCAAATGGAGGCCACACAGGCCGCAACACGCAACAAACACAACATTGGCGCCCCCCATTTACTCGCCACTCGCGCGATGCTCTTTCCTTTCTCCTCTCTCCTTTCTCTTTTCTCCCTTTCCTCTTCTTCCTCTCTCCTTCCGCCCGGCCAGCGAGCGATGCTCTCCCGAGCGAATATATAACCCAATAAAAAAGAACAACGGCTCTTGGGGGGCCCACCAGAGCCAGTCTCTGGCGGCGTTTTAAAATTTTCCCCAAGCGCGGCCCGCAAAGCGAAGCGTTGCTCTTTTTATATTTATTTTTCCTCCTTTCGAGCTTTGCTCCCTCTCGCCTGCAACCACTCTCAGTTGGCCTCTCAGTTGGGCTCGGTTGGCTCGCTCGAGGAAGCCCACGAGAGAGGCGCCCACAAGCCCACAGAGTGCACAGAGTGCACGAGCGCCCGAACCAAAGGGCCAAAGGGCGGCCCAATTTGCTCGCCGGCCCATGTCTCTGCCACCCAGCGCTCCAAGCGGCCAGGAGAAGCCCCCAGAGGCGCCCCTCCGCAGCCGCTGGAGCCGGCCGGGCGAGCCGATCGGGCCAATTGGGCGGCGCGTAACGAGATTTGCTCGCGGCCGCCCATTTGCCTCAGTGATTGGGCGTCTCTCGCGCCGGAAGGGCGCCTTCCGCGCGCCAAAGCTCGCTTGAAGTGGGCGCCTCACGGCCAGTTCCGGCCGAGCTCGCTGGAAGTGGGCGCCTTCCTGGCCCACTCGTTTCGCTCGGGCGAATAGTTTTGCATTTGGTGCTAGTGGGCGAAAGGGGGCGACCTCTAGAGTTGGTTTGCGGGCCCTTAGGTTGCCCAAAGTGGCGCCCAATCGCGCATCATTATTAGATTGCTCGCCTTCTCTTCGCCGTGCGGCCACACTGACAACTGTTGGCCCACTCAAGCTCGAGTGACGTGCGACCTTGTTTCATCGTCTCGGCATTCGTGAGTCTTGGTCTTCGTGAGTCTTGGCCTTCGTGAGTCTCGGCATTTGTGAGTCTTGCCCTCTCGGCGTCTAAGTGTCTGTGTGTCTTGGCCTCTTGGAGTTCAAGCGCCGCTCTCTGCGGCAATATTTGCATTCGGCATTGAGCTTTTCGGCTTCTACGCCTAAGCTCCCGGGCGGCCGCGCTGACGCCTAGACCTCAGACCTCAGACCTCAGATGTTAGACCTTAGGACGCATGAAACATTGGCACTCGCGCTCAGAAAGGCCACTTTTGTCAACTTCCGTCAACTTCCGCCCGCTCGCTTCGAGTCTGCGGCTCGCCGGCCGCAGACTAGGGCCGGCAAGAGTGGCCTCTGGAAAGTGTCTCAGTGGCCCCTCTTCATGTCTCAGCGTGGCCTCCATGGAGCCGCCGTGTCAGCTGGACTGATAGCGATAAGACGCGAGAGGAGCCGAACGAGAGCTGCTCACTGTCTCCGCCCGCATTCTCTGCCCCTTCTCGCTCGGCGCTCCTTCCGGCCGCCCTTTGCCTCCAGCCAGTCAGCGCTCGAGCTCGCCGCAAAGCCGGCCCGCACCTAAGCTCAGACTCGCCTCCGGGCGGCCCCTTGCAGCTGGGCCTTCGAGGGAGCGTCTTGCCAAACGAGCTACTTGCCCGTTCGAACGTCCGGCAGTTCCGCAGCAGTCCAACAGCCAACAGAAGACGCGCGGCCAGAGGACACAAATTGGAGCCCAACTCTGCGGCCATTGTCTCGGCCGCATGGACTCCCCGGCGGCGCTAAGCCCCCGAGCTTAGTGGCGGCGTGTTGCCAGCAGGAAGTGCGCCCCCTTCTGCCTCTTTCTCTCTCTCTCTCTCTGTTGCTTGGCGGGCACAGAGAGAGAGCTCTGGCGACTTATTAGACTTTCAAATGCACGCCGAGCTGGTCGGCGGCCTCTGGCTTTCTATGCGCCCGCCAGAGACAGTCTCTGGCGACTGCAAAGGAAGCCCCACTTGACCCTGCGGCCCATCGGTCAGCCTGAGTGACGAGCGGATTTGCGGGCCACACTCATTTGGGCACAGTTATCTGGGCGAGCTCGAGCGCCGGGCGGCCCCACTTGGACACTTCCCCCACTTTGGCGGCCGCCAAACGCGCCCCTTCCGGCGCCCCAGCGGCGAGTGGCTCTCTCTGGGGCGCCCATTTGGCACCTGGAAGCGATCAGTGTGAATTGGAGGCGTCAATTAAAGCGCCGATCGAGCCGAGTGGCAAAGGAGGCAAAAGAGGCAAAAGTGCATAGTGCAGAGTGCATAGTGCAAACTCTGCACTGCAGACTGCGTGCGGCGAGTGCATTCAGTGCGCGCGTTTAGTGCATTTAGTGCGCGCATTTAGCGCGTTTCGTGTGCATTTCGCGCACTCACCATGAGCAGTGTGCACTCACCCTAAGCACTGGCCGAGGGCGCCCTTCTCGCCGGCGCCCAATGACTGGCTCGCCGACGACTCTTGCCAGCAACCAGACGACCAGAGGAGCGCGCCCCCAACTTCGCCACCGGCAAGTGCGATGAATTAATTCAATGCCATTCTAATCCCAGAACCACTGGGCTAGAACCACCCAGCAAGCCGGCAAATGGAGCCAGCCACCGAGCCAGTGGGCGCCACTCCAGTCCCAACGTGACGCCAGCTCGTTGGGTATGCGCGGCCACACGCGACGCGCCGCCGAGCACGCGCCAACACGTGCAAGCCGCCCTTCAGTCCAGCCCTTAGGTCTGGCCCTAAGGAGTGGCGCCGCCGAGGCGCTCCACTGGCTCCAGTGGGCTGGGCGGGCGCCACTGGAGCTCCGCTCGACTTGCGGGTCCATTGAACCGCGCGCGCCGATTGCAGCTCGGCCGCGGGCGCCAATTGTTCCGGCGACATTGAACTTGGCCGCCGCAGCTCGGGGGCGCCCCCATATTTCCCCCGAACGGCCAGACGGACGCACAGACGGACGGACGGGCGCGCAAACGAACGAGCAAACGGACGTCCAAACGGGCCCGCCGCTGGCCAGCCCAGCTGCCGGCAGCGGCCCGGCGGACAGTCTGCGGCCGCCAAGCTCGTTAGGGCCAAATTGGGGCCGCAAACTCGCCGCCGGAAGGAGCCAAAGTGGGTCCGAGGCGGCCCAGTTCGGATGGAGCGCGCCCTAAGCAGTGGGCCGTGAGGCCAAGTGTGCACAGTGATCACAGTGCGCACAGTGCGCACACTTTGCCTCCGAGCGGCTCCATTGCACTACAGCAAATTGGACTGCACTGCGCCGCATTGGAGGGCGCTGCAGACTGTGTGCAGTGCAGACTGTGTGCAGCGGATTGCACTGCAGTGCAGTGCAGTGCTGCACTGCGCCACTGCGCCCCTCAAGGCTTGAGAGTCAAGCCAAGTCCGAACAAAATGGTGGCGATTTTTCTTTCCTTCTCTTGACCATTTCTCGCCAGGAATTCGCACCCATAGCTCACGTCAAGCCCACTCTCAGCTCACCTGCACCTTTCTCGCCCGTTTTCCCTTCCAGTGACCCTTCAGCTTTATTTAGCGTTCATTTGGACTCCCGTTGACATCTGTCCTAATCGTCGCGATCGGGCGCCACTCGGGCCCACTCGAACCCACTCGAGGAGCCCAAAACTCCGCCTAGACTCCTTCCTGGCGCTTCTCTTCTTCCGGTGGCGCCTCCGCGCGGCCGGCGGACTCGCGGGCTCCGCTCGAGGGCCCCGAGACTGTTTGCGGCGGCGCCTCGCCAGCCGGGCCGCCCTCTGTGTCGAGCACGCGCTTCCGGGGCCCCCCAGCTTGCGGGCCGCGGCCGAGCTCGCCCTGAGCCAGCTCGGCGGGTCCTCTGAACTGGTAGGTGTCGCGCAGGAGGCCGCCGTTGAGGCGGTGCGCGTACACGTTGCCGTAAACCTTCAGCTTGGCCAGCCGCACCAGCGGCACCTGGAAGGCGAAGGAGCCGCGCGCCAGCAGCGAGTCGTCCAGCAGGCCGGGCAGCAGCGCCGTCCACTGGCCCCGCTTCCGGTCGAGCACGAGCAGCTTGCCGGCGGGGGGCTGAGGATTGGTCGCTTGTGGCGCGTGTGGCGCGTGTGGCCCTTGTGGTGCGGCGGCCGCCAGGTACTGTGTGCGGCGGTGCTGCGCTTGCTGCGCGTGCTGCCACTCCGCAGGCTGCAGGTGCGCGTGTGCTGCAGCGCGCGCGTTCGCCGTCCAACTGCTGGCCGCGCGCCGCTCCTTAGGGTCGGCGCGCTGGCCGCCCGCCCGCTCTTGCTCCGTCCCGTTGCTCTGCTGCGGCGCCTCCACGCGGCCGCCCATCCTTCCGGCGCCCAGTCCTCCGCCGGCCAGCGCCCGCTCCTCCTGGCTGGCCAGTGGCGAGCCGACGGGCAGCAGCAGGAGACAGAGCAGCAGCCGGCCAATTGTCGGCCGGCGCCTCCTCCTGGGCCCAGCGGCAACACTCCTGCGGGCCTCCATCACTTGTCTCGGTCCAATTTGGCTCCCTGGGCAAAAAAGTGGCCTCGCTCTCTCTCTCCAATGGCACTGCAGACGCGCCTGTGCAGCACTCTGGCCAGCCTCAGACTGGCGCCCAGACGGCCTGGCTGCCGTTTGGGGGCGGCGCCAATCATTGTTGTTGCCAGCGGTTGTGCACTGAGAGCTTGAGATTGAGGCCGGCGCGCCGCCAATGCAGTGGCGCCTGGCAGGCGGCCGGCCGGCAATCTGGCCGCCCGATTGGATCTGATCTGATCGGCGGCAATTGAATTAGACGCCCAATTGCGCCATTGGGCCGCCGCCATTTGGGAACATTCAGGGCCAATGGGCCAGAGGGGCAAAGAGGCAAAGGGGCAAAGGGGCGGCCCTAAGCACAGGCGCTTCTGCTCGTGCTCTTGCTGTGCTTGTGCTCTGCGGCCTCTTTGGCCAAAGCACTGCACTCGCACGCACTCAACTGCATGCATGGGCCGCCTGTGCGCGCCGCTCCTTAGCTGCGGCCGCTCCTTAGCTGCGGCCGCTCCTTAGCTGCGGCCGCCAACTGCTGACTGCGCTGCGCGACGGACGCGCCCACAAGCGTCGCCCGCGCCAACTGCTCATCATGAAGCTCGCCGCCAGTGGCAAAAGTATTTCTGCCCCCAAAGTGGTCTAGCTGCTCGAGCTGCCGGCCCCTCGAACCACCAGCTCGGCCAACGAGCTGGCAGCACTCTTGTTTCTTTCTTGTTTCCTCCTGTGTTTGCCTCTTGTCTAGGCGGCCGAGAGGCGTGTGGCGCCGCTGCTTAGCGATGGGGGCAGATCGGGCCGCAATTTGGGCGCCAGTTGGAGGCGCTGGAAACTCCTCTGCAGCCTCTTGGCCGCAGCTAGACGCCGGGGCTGGCAAGACACTGATGCAGCCAGATCAACGAGCAGCCACGGCGAGCCAATTGGGGCTCGTTGATGCTTCGAGGTGCCTCTGGCTTCTCGGCGGCTTCTTGGTGGCTCCTCCGCAGCTTTTATGCCGCCTTTATGCAACTTTTGCGCCCTCCTTCTGGCAATCTTCTGTCCACTTGCAGGAGAATGAGCCGATTTGAGCTCTGCCTTGAGCAAACTAGAGAGCTTGCGAGCGAAATGGGCGAGCGAGAAGATGCCAGGGGATGAGAAACGGGCAGAAAAATGGTGGAAAAGTGGTGGAAAATTCCACCATTTTTCTGGCAGAAAATGACTGTAGAAAATGGGGAAATGTTTGAGACTGAGAAAGGGAGAGAATGTTGCAGGAGAATTCCGTTTGAGCTAACGGAGCTAAGCGCCAACGACAGAGGCTCGGCCGAAGTGGGCGACGAGGAGGAAGAGTTTTGCCGCCTGAGACTGTTGCTGGCGGTGGGCCGAGGAAACTGGAACATTGGGCACACAGTTGGCGGCTGGCAAGACTGCGGCTGGCACACTAACTGGCCAGACCGCAGAGACAAACGAGACGAGCAGAGGAAGGGCCGTGCTCACTGGTCAGCCTTCTCGCCTTCTGGCCACTTTCTGGGCGCTTTGCGAGCTTTCTGAGCTTTCCACGCACACTTTTCGACTCTTCCTCTGCTCTCTTGCACTGCTCGTGTGCTAATCTGTTGCGGACTAGCTGCAGTGGTCGGCAGCGAGCCGGCCACTGAGCCACTGAGCCACTGGGCAGCGGCTTGCAGAGCGGCGCCGTTTGGGTGGAACATTGTGCCAGTTGGTGGTGCCTTTCGGGCCGAGCTTGCCGACGAACTGGCCGGCCGAAAGTGGACCGCCGGCGGAGACAGAGAGCGGCGCTCAAAGGGAGACAGTGGCGCTTAGAGAGAGACAGAGAGCGGCACTCAGAGACAGAGAGTGGCACTAGGAGAGTGGCACTGTGAGCCCCAGAGACACTCTGCGGCGCACTGGCACTCGTTTGCCTCCTGTTGCTCGAAGTGCAGTTATCGAGTTAATGAATTTGCGGGCACCAAATGGGCACTCATTTCGTCCACTTTGCCGAGCTCCCTTTCGCCCTGGACGCTCGCCTGGCGCTCGCTTGGCAAGACCAAGCTCCTGGCGGCTCGCTCGGTGCTCCTTGTGGCCCGTTTGCCCATTGGTCTCCTCTTTAACTGTTCGTCGTTGCAGTCCTGAGCATCGTGACCAATTCGTCGGGCGGCCAGAGAAGAGCCAGCGTCAAGAGAGCGGCCAGGGCGCAACAGGCGCCGCCTGCGGAGCTCCAACGAGACGGAATGAAATGAGACGAGATGAAAAGAAATGAAAATGGAAATGGAAATGGAAATGGAAATTGAAACGAAAAGGAAAATGAAAATTGAAATGAAAGGCGAGAGAGGGAGAGAAACAGAAATAGAATCTGGAGCTGGAGCTGGAGCTTAGATGTGGAGAAGTGGAAAGAGAAGTGGAGACTGTTGCAGGCGTTTGGCTGCCGCTTTGCTTCTGTTGGCCCTTTTGGCGTGAGTTGAAACCAAGTTTTCGCGCCACAGTTTGGGCGGCAACCAGTTTGAGCCGAGGGGGCAACTGTGCTCGCATGGAGCCGGTTGGGCTTGATACAAAGACGGAGGATGGCAAGCGAGGGATCAAGTGGCCCTCAGGTGTGCCGGGCATAATCGGCGCCGCAATCAGGCGACGAGGGCGACACTTGCGGCTGACACAAGTGGCGCGCAATGAGCACTGAGCGGTGAGCAGCCGGCGGCAAGGGGCAAGTGGCAAGTGGCAAATGGCAAGCTCCGGACGGCTGCCTCTGGCCTGTGAGCTTGGCAAGACTCGCCGGCAGACAGTCGTGAGCAGTGACAACAGTCTGCCGGCGCGACGCAAAAGCGCACGAAGTGCAACTCGTGTGCGCGAGTGTGCGAAAAGCGCACAGGACGCGCGAAAGACGCACAGAAGGTGCACAGAGCGCTGAGAATGACGCAAACAGGTGCAGGGAAAATGCGCGCACAGTGCGCCCTGGGGAACAGCAGAGCGGGCTGTGCGCGCACAGACGCAGCTTTGTTTGTTTACATTTTTGGTCGCTTTTCTCTGCAATTTTTGCTCGCTTTTCTCTCCGAATTTTGCCCGATTTTTTGCCTCGACAGCACACTTTTGCTCCGCCCGAGCCAACCAGAGCCAAGCAAAGTCAGAGGAGCTTCGCCGGTGGCCGAGCAGCGGGAAACGAGTGACACAGCTCGGGGGCGGGTGTCGAGGGGGGCGGCAAGAGGCAAGCGGCAAGCGGCGGGCAGAAGGCGTCTGTGTGGCGGTTGGCGAGATTCCGAGCGAGCGAGAGACAGCTCACAGAAGCACAGAAGCACGACTGGAGCCTTGCCCTTTGGCTGCGTGTTGAGCGGAGGCAAAATTGTGGCTAATTTGTTGGCGCACTGGCTCTTGGCGGGGACGCATTCATCGTTGCTCGTTGGAGATTCTTTCCATGCTCGAGGGTGGCGCGGAGAGTGGGCCAAAGAGCGCAGCAGGAGCCGAGCAAGAAGGAGGAGGAGGGGCGCCAGTGGCAGTGTGCGGCGAGCTGGCCAGGCAGACTGGGCCGAGCAGAGACAGTGTGTCAGGAGGAGTGTGTCTGGCCGGGCGGCGACCCACTGCTCTTGGGACGGAAGGGACGAGCAAGAATCCAGCAATCTCGTAATGCGGCTTGCTGGATATTGGGCTCACTGGGCTCACTGGGCTCATTGGGCAGAGAGAGAAAGGCTAAGAAGAGTCTGAGGCGCTTCTGTTTGGCGAGATGCGCCGCCTTTGCACAGTTGCAGGAGTTTGCATCTGTAGTCTTTGCGTGGAGTTGCGAGGAACTGGCGGGGCGAGTGAAAGAGTGAAAGAGAGAAAGAGACAGTCTGAGAGAGAAGGCACAGTCTGACACACACACGAGCAGCCTAACAAGTGGCCAGAGGGAGACAGACTCAGGCGGTTGAGCAGCATAGACGAGCAGCAAGTGCTGGCAGAGAGACACAGACAGTGATTGGAGGCGAGAAAAGAGGAGGCGAGAAAAGAGGGCGACTCATCGAGAGTGAGTGATTCACTGCAGCAGTGCAGTGCACACGCAGCAGACAGCACAAAGCGCAGCCAGCACACACAGTCCATAGAGGCAGCACACAGAGACAGTCCATAGCAGAGCGCGAGCACAAAGCACAGCGAGCGGCGCCCCAAGTCAACTGGTGCTGCTGACAGCGGCGGTTGTTCACTCTTGGGCGAGCAGTTGAAAATATCTCCATTTGTATATATTCTCATCCAATCTCCATCCGCCCCCACTCGGCCTAATTGCCTGCTCGTGGCTGCTCGCGGGCGCCTCCCCTGCCGCTCCTTAGGCTCCCTGGGCGAGGCGGGCGTGGCGGCGCGACGAGCCGAGCGGCAGCCAGCCCGGCCCGAGTAGAGGCGCTCCACGGCGCTCGCAGGCAATCTCTCGAGACAGACAGACGCACGGGCAGACAGACGGGCCGCTTGAGAGGCAGACGTAAGGTGGTGATAGTTTGCCGCCCGGCCGCAGTCAGAGGGCCTTGTCGACGGGGCGGCTTCCGCGAGCGAGCTTGGTGGTCGCTGCGAGAGAGAGACTCGCTTAGGCGCGAGTTGTCATCTTTTTGCGGCAAAACTCCATCCGAGTGTCTCAAGGCTTGCCGCTGGAGAGGGACGAGTGTCAATTTGGAGCTCGGGCCATGCGCGCCATCCGTCGCAAGTGATCGCGATCGATCGAAAGAGCAAAGACGTAAAGCCGCAAGCGAGCGAGCTTGGTGTTGCGAGCTTGCCGTTGCGAGAGTGACACAGAGAGAGAGAGAGGGGAACAGGAGGGGGAGAAAAGTAACAGTAACAGTAAGAGTAAGAGTATCAGGTTGAAACTGTTTATATTTTTCTTCTTTTGCCTCAGAGTGCACATTTTGTGTGTGGGCCTTGGAGGAGGGTGCGCATCCCGCAGACTAGCGCCCTGAGTGTGTGAAGAGTGTAGGCAGTGCGAGAAGGCGCCCGAGAGAGCGCAGCAAATTGCACACAAGCACAAGCGGCAGCGTAGAGGAAAGCGCGCACCAAAAGTGCAGGCCAAAAGTGCACACCAGAAAGGCACACCAGAGAATTGCACAGCAAATTGTGCACACCAGAAACTGTGTACAGCAAACTGTGTACACCAGAAACGTACACCAAAAAACGTGTACTCCCTGCAAGCCCGGCAAGCTTTATTTGGGTGAAGAGTGCAGCAAATCGGCAAGTGGCCCAATCGGCAAGTGGCCACATCCAAAAGCGGCCCGCAATCGGCAAGTGGCGCCCGCGACACATGACCACCGGCTGAGGGGGCTCCCCAGCAGCTGAGGCTCGCAGCAGACCATTAGGGCGCCAGCGGCACGAGCTCGGCAAGCAGGGCCGAGCAGCTGAAAGCGGCGCCACAGAGAGCCTCTGCAGGGCCGAGACAAAGGCCGAGCAAGCAGAGGCGAGCAGAGACAAGCGCACAAGACAGGGGCAAGCCGGCAGTGGCCAGATCTCGTCGTCCATCTTTCGTCCGGCGCCGCCCACGCACCTCCGGCCGAGGAGCCTCGAGGGGCGCGTTGCAGCAGCAAGCGAGAGCTCGAGAAGAGAGCAAGAATTAAGCCAAAGTAGAAGCAGCAAGCGGAAGGCGAAAGCAAAAGCGGCAGCCAAAAGCATAATCGAGGGCACAAGTCACAAGCCAGAAGGCACAAGGCACAAGGCAGAAGAGGAAAAACAGAAACAGCAAAGCGGCAAACAAAAGCACTTAGCACCCAGCCAAAGGTCGCCCGCTCGGCCCCTTTGGTGCCATCCAAGTAGGATGATGCAATTAGAAGAGGCCGGACACAATGTGAGGAGGCATCCCTGTTGTTGTTTATGTTGTTTGTGTGTTGAGCGGGTGGGGGGCGCGCGCAGCGCCCCCTGGTGGGCGCGGAACGAGACTGGCCGCGCCGCGCGAATCTCACCCCCAGAGGCCCGCGCGCACGGGACACGCCCACTCTTGGGTCAGCCTGCGGGCCGGGCGGCCCTAAGGTGGCGTTGCGCCCCTTGGGGCCTCCATTCATCCAAATGGGCGCTCGTGGTGGTGTGTTTGTGGGTGGCGGCGCTGCTGGTGGGCAGCGGGGAGGGGCCGGCGGGCAGCGCGCAGGCCCAGAGTCTGTTCGAGCGGCTGCACAACTACTCGGCGGCCGCGGGGGCGGGGCCCCTGCGCCCGCAGCCCGCAGCCGACCAGTTCCAGGCCTATGCGGGCGGCCAGTCGGCGGCCGCCAGCGCCCACAACCAGTACTTCCTGCCGAGCGCGGCCGCCCAGACGATGGGCGGCGGGGCCACTTCCGCCGCCGCCGCCGCCGGCGGTGGCTCGTCGCCCTCGTCGAACTACGGCCGCCTGATGCAGCAGCAACAGTTGCTCATGCAGCAGCAGTGTCCCGTGCTCGCCTCGGGCAACCCGCGCATCAGCGGCATGCAACAGGCCTCCCCCTCGGGCCCCAACCTCTACGGCCCCTACGGACTGGGTGCGGGCACCAATGGTGGCGGCCCGGCGGCCACGCCCATCCAGCTGGAGCAGGTGGGCGGCAACTGTCCCGCCACTAAGGAGGGCATGCTGAACGTGCACATTGTGTGCCACACCCACCTGGACACGGGCTGGGTGGAGACCTTTGACCAGTACTACTATGGCTACGTGGAGACAATCATCAACTCGGTGGTGAAATCTCTGTTGGAGAATCCAAGAAGGCGCTTCATCTTCGTGGAGACGTCCTTTTTCATGCGCTGGTGGCGCGACCAAAACGAGTACATGCGCTCCAAATTTCGCAAACTGGTCACCAACGGCCAGATGGAGTTCATCTCGGGCGGCTGGTCCATGAACGACGAAGCAGTGAGCCACTACACGGCTGTGATTGACCAGATGACCCTCGGCCACAAGACACTGTATCGTCTGTTTGGCCAGTGCGGCGGAATCCCAAAGATTGGCTGGCAAATTGACCCCTTTGGGCACTCGCGCGAGTACGCCTCGCTGCTCTCCCAGATGGGCTTCGATGGGCTCTTTTTGGGCCGTATCGATTTCCAGGACAAAATCTTCAGGCAGAACATGCAATCGATGGAGTTTGTGTGGAAATCATCGCCCTCACTGGGCGCCTATAAGAGCGATCTGTTCACCTGTATCCTGCCAAACACCTACTCGCCGCCTGACAACTTTTGCTTCGACGTCAACTGCAACGACGAACAACTGAACAAGTACAACATCCAGCACAAGGCGAGCCAGTTTGCCGCCATGATGCTCAAACAGGCCGAGTCCTATGCCACAAACCACACCATTGTCACCATGGGCATGGACTTCCACTACAGAGACGCCAACAAGTGGTACACCAATTTGGACATCCTCGTCGACGAGATACAGTCCAACCCCCAGCGCTACAAGATCAACCTGGTCTACTCGACGCCCTCCTGCTATCTGAAAAACATCCACAAACAAGCCCACGTGAGCTGGTCAGTCAAGTTGGACGACTTTTTCCCCTACGCAGACGCACACAACTCCTACTGGACAGGCTACTTCACCAGCAGGCCCGGCCTCAAGTACCAGATCGTGTTGGGCAACAACTTCCTGCAGGCGGCCAAGCAGCTCAGTGTGCTGGCCAATCCTCAGGGCAACCAGGACGCCGTGAACGAGCTCGAGGCGTTGCAGGAAACGTTGGGCATTTTGCAACACCACGACGCTGTAACGGGAACCTGCAAGCAATTTGTCAACGACGACTACAGTCGCATGCTGGCCCACGCCATGAAGAAGGCCCACCACTCGCTGGTCACCTCGGTGGCCAAGATCATCGAGCACAACAACAACCAGCGACTGGCCATGGGCCAACAGCAACAGATGAGCCCCATCGACTCGTTCATCATGAAGGGCGAGCACATCTTTTGTTCGAGCTTGAACGCTTCCCACTGTCAGATAAGCGAAAAGTTGGACAAATTTGAGAAACTCCTCATCCATGTCTATAATCCAGCCTCGCACACTGTCCAGCACTATGTCCAAATTCCGGTCCGCGACGGGCGCTATTTGGTGCGCGAGTCCACTGGGCTGGGACTGCCCATCGTGTCCCAGCAGACGCCCATTCCGCCGCCCGTGCTCAGGCTGACCAGCATCGAGTCGCGCCAAGACTACGGCCTGATCGACCCGGAAGTGAGCAAGGAGTTCCTCTTCGCCGCCATTCTGCCCCCACTCACGCTGGCCACCTACATGATAGAGAAGAGCGCCGCGGGCGGTGCGGGCAGCGCACTGGGCGTGGGCGTGGCCGCGAACGGGCTGCTGGCGAGCGCGAGCGCGCACTCGCCCACCGCGGCGCTGCTCATGGCGGGCGGGGGCGGGGCGGGCGGGCCCGCCTCGCTCTACGGCTCAGGTGGGGGCCTTCCTAAGGCGTCCCAGCTGCTTGGCGGTGGCGGCATGAGCGCTTCCGCCGGAGGCTCCCTTCTGGGCCGTTCAAATGCTTTTGCCCACCAGCAGCAGCAGCAGCAGCATGCGCCCAACAACAACAACATCGTCAACCTGGTGAGACGCGAGTCGGTCCCGAGCGGCCCGGGCCAGGACTACGTGTTTGGAAACGCCCGCATCAGCGCCATCATAGACCAGTACACTGGTCTGCTCAAGGCGGTCCAGTTCGCGGACGGCCGCCGGCTGGCCTTCAAGCAAAACTTCTACTACTACGACGCCGACGGCAAGTACAGGCCCGAGAAAAACTCCGGCGCCTACATCTTCAACCCGTCGGATCGGGGCGCCCAGCGGATCGCCGCCAAGGCGGAAATAGAGATCTTCCGGGGGCCCGTGGTGGAGGAGGTGCACCAGGTGTTTTCGCCCTGGTGCTCGCAGGTGATGCGCATCTACAAGCACTCGGACTACATCGAGTTCCACTGGCTGGTTGGTCCAATTCCCATCCAAAGCGACCTGAATAATCCAAACTTCCAGAGTGGCGCCTACAATCCCATCTCGGACAATGGACGCGAGATTGTCTCCCTCTACGAGACGGACATGCGCACCAATGGAACCTTCTTCACCGATTCCAATGGGCGCGAAACGATCCGTCGTCTGCGCGACCATCGTTCGGACTATCGTCTCTTCACCAGCGAGCACACGGCCAGCAACTATTATCCCATCACCAGCTGGATTTTCATCCGCGACTACGAGCGCAACCTGCAACTCTCCATCCTGCCCGACCGGCCCCAAGGAGGCAGCAGCATACGCGACGGCCAAATCGAGCTCATGCTCCACCGGCGCCTCCTCCAAGACGACGGTCTTGGCGTCGAAGAGCCCCTGAACGAGCCCGGCATTGACCGGCGAGGCCTCATCATCCGCGGCAAACACTACCTCTTGATTGGGCCCATCGACTCGGTCATCAGGTCCACGCGCCAGCTCAGCAAACAGCTCCACATGCACCCCATCCAGTGGTTCCAGGCGCCCCAAGTGCACACAAACCTGGGCCTGCCGCCCCTAAGCAACGGCGCCTACTTGGCCAGCGCGGGCGCCAACACTCCCTCAATGGGCGCCCCCGGAAACGGAAATGGAAACGGAAATGGAAACAACGAACAGCAGGCCAACAATTTCGGGCCCCTTTCGGGCAATTCGCTAAGCAGCCGGTTCAAGTTCAGCGGCTTGCGCGATTATCTACCAAAGATGATTAATTTATTGACCTTAGAGTCGTGGGACCAGGAGAATGTGCTCATCAGGTTGGAGCACATTTTCGAGATCAACGAGGATGCCGATTATTCGCGCCCAGTTCAGGTGTCCCTCAGACGGATGTTTAGAAATTTCAAGATTGTCAAGGTGCGCGAGATGACCCTTGATGCCCTGCAGGACATTGAGGTGGCCCGCGTGAACCGGTTGCGCTTCCAAACCTCAACTAATCCATACAAGAACTATACCGACGAGCTGGGCGACTTTGTCAACATGGACTATGTCAGCCATCTCATAGACACTAGTCCGCCCGGCGAGGATCTCTTCATCGTCGAGCTCAGGCCCATGGAGATTCGCACCTTTCTCGTTCAAATACACTACATCTAAGGACCTTTTAGTGAGCAGATGGCACGCAATTTAGGCTCATTCGCATTATTTGAAACTGGTCTCCATTGTTTGTTCTTAGTTAGTGTTCAAACAATGGATACCACTTCAAAATATATCAATTGGAATCATCGATTTGCCTCGCCATCATTTTGATCCTTTTCCAATTGTGTGTTATTGTTAGTTGAATTTCACTTAGTTTATCGTTGAACTCAAGACCAAATGTCGGAAATCTGTGCATATATGTGTCCAAATCGAACAGTTGAATCAGCCAAAGGAAAGTGGAAATAATAAAGAAAAAAAAACACCAAACACTGCGGCCAATCATACGCCAATTATGCACCTTGTCTTGCTCTCTGTTATTTGTATCACTATTTGTATCACTATTTGTGTCATTGTTTGTATCATCGAGCACTTGAGATCCGTTTGCACGCCGTCTGGTAAATTTCCACTTGTCTCAAATTGTGCAATTGTCAAAATCCAATTGCATTCATCAATCAGAATTGATTAATGGGAGAAATAGGCTGATTCTGCCCAATTTGGCACCGGTTCATGTCTTCGGTTGTGTTTCACGAGAAATTACCAGTCTAAACCCGCGGAAAGACGGACCTTGTCTTGAGTCTTGTCTACCAAAGGGCTACCTGTCTGCGTGTCGACAATGAGCAGGCATGGAAAAGGGACCACAGACAGTCTGTAGAGGACATCTTGTGCCACTCCCTCTCGTCTGATAAGTCAGCTCAAATCCAGCATCGAAATGGTCGGTTCTTGAGAGCATTTGCAATTCGAGCGACCATCTCGAGAGCCCCACCAGACCTAGACTGCACCTGCTCAGCCAGTCAGAAGAGTGAGAGAGAGAGAGAGAGAGAGAGAGAGAGAGAGAGAGAGATTAGTCTGCTTTAGTAGAGGCGACTTTAAACAATGAGACAAATGGATACATTTGACGAGGGTGTTTGTGCCACCACACCAAGTGGCCTTTACGCAGTCGAGCGTGAAATTGGTTGAGGTCTCGAAAACTGTCGCTAGACGAAAACTGTAGCTAGCTCAGACGAATTTAGAAAGCTTTGAGCTGAAGTTTGCTTAATCACGCAACTCGATCGCAAGCAACTGCCATTGATATGCGTCGGAGCCTTCCTGCAAGTCTTCTCATTGGCTTGCCTGTTAGTGGGATGCCCTTTTGCAATTTCTTCCCTTCCTTCATTAAGACGAAATTAGCAGTGTTTTCTGGCGGCTAATTCACAACCGTTAACATTTGGATTCTGTCTTTGAAGTTTTGCACCAAATCACTCAAGATGATTATTGAACTATTAACAAAATGCCGGATCAATCCGGATTCTCCCCGCTTGGGCCTGTATCAAAAATTGCGCCTCATGGTGGCAACATTTATCGTCTTGCATACTTCAACTCATAACAGTCTATTTCCCATTACGCACAACCAATTGGGACAGCAAAAATCCAGAGAAGATGCTAACAATCATGAGCGGAAATCAAAAGATAAGATGAACAATTATTGGAACAAAGCCAAGCGTCGAGTCGGCGTTGAATCTGGTCCGCTTGATTCTTCGGAGACTTTCTTGATCTCTCCAAAACTGGCAAACTTTTACAGACTCTATTCCACCACAGTTAACACACTCTATGTGCTCATGGTGCTCAAATGTTTCACCGTCTTATTACTAGACATTGATGCTCTCAGGGAACTGAGATATGTTGACTGCTTACTGCTGGGAAGAGTTTCGTTCCACGGCGGCTTCATTGAAGCCCTCCGTTTCTTGGTCCCCTCATCGCTGGTGATCATAATTGCCAGTAGACTGTATCTCCAGGTTACAAGAATCCATCATCCAATTTTCAATTTCATCATCAAGCATTCCAGTTATCTTGACGACCAGTATCAACATCTGATAGGAGCACAGGAGTTGCACGAGACACTTTTGACGGACAAGCTAAGCAACAAGTCATCTAATTATGAGTTGAAATTGAAAAATAATCAACTTATCAGAGTGCCTTATAGACAAGCGTTTGTCTCTTCCAATGGACTACTTTATAGACACATGATCAAGGGCGAACAATTGGATAGGATTATGTTCATCTTGCCAGAAGATCTAATGAAAGAGAACAAGACTAGCGAAAGGCAAAAACTTGCCATCTTGAGACTGAGCCGCTCGTTGGACGTTTGGTGCGTCACCCTATTTTGGAGTGTTGTATTTTTGGTAGCCATGACAGTTGTCACATTGACACTAGGCTGTTTCTATGTCTATGTAACGAGACCGACCGTTGTTACGCGAAAGGGTTTTGAGTTGACCTATTCAAATTGCGTCAAATGGATCATCGAGCGCAACAGAGACAAGAAGTTTTCCTCCTCAAAAGTGGATGGTCCGAATGGATTATCCCAGAATGATTATGGCCTGGACTATGCTTCCATCTATCAGCCAAGCGAGCGACAGTTAGCGCCAGAGAATAGGAACGAAAACGAATGGATTGATAGGACCTTGGTGACTGAGATTTTGCCCATGGAGAATGTCACTTCAAGCTGGTATCATGAGGTTAGAATATTGATGGACTCCTTTGACACCCTTTTCTTCGTGCTGAGCGGTTGGCTGATGTTTGCGTCCCATTTCACCTTGGTCACATCGGCCATCTTTGATATAATCATGAACACAAGTGAAGTGGGCAAGAGATTGAAATCGATGCTGCATAGATGGGACCTTCATGGGGAGAAAAAGTACGAGATCATAATGGAGGATTTCCAATCGATGGAGTTCAAATTGATGAAAGACTTTGGCACAACCTTTCCAGCGGCAGAGTTGCCCTCAAGCCACATGTGCCACTTGAGAGGTCTTGGCAGATTGCGCGTCATGGATATTAAGGCAAAGTATTACGACGATGAGAGGCATAGGTTATTGAGCAAAATCATAAGCCAACAAACAGGCTCCATGGGAACGGGCGAAATCTTTGAACTACAACTCCTGTTGATTGATCATTTCAAATTGCTACGTAGCTATAGCCATTATGTTGGCTATTATTTTGCATTTGTCGTGGCAGCTTGGGCCTGTTTCACGGCCAGTGTCGTTATTTGGTTCGGTTTTGCCGGCGGAGAGGGAATATTTTTGATATTTTATGCTGTCCAAATACTGGGCACCACGGGCGTTGTGACGTGCCTTTGCGTGCTGGCTTACGTGAGAGGTCGCAATAGACGCCTTTACTCCTACGTGGCAACCCTTATGGCCCGAGATGCTAATTACACGGAAACAAAAAGGCTCTGGCTTCAAATAGTTGACTATTTCACTCCGAAACCTCTATACTGTTTCACGCTAGCCTCTCGCACCGAAATATCCTTCATGCTCATAATCAAGGTTAGTTGACTGGAACACGAGCACAAAATCCGCCCTCTAGACCAGTTTCACTAGACACTCATTCAATAGATTCTTCTCATTCTCACGTGATACCTAACCAAAAAGAAACCCATTCATTCTCTGCCTCTCCTCAAATCGATAGCTTGTGGCATGGGCCTTCAGCACGATATTTGTCGTGATAAGTTTTTACAACTTCCGCACCTAGCGAGCAGCACTCAATTGTGAAGCAGCTCAAGGGTAGGCTCTCGAATTGCCAAACGAGAGAATTAGTTCACCAATGGCAATTACGGACACTTTGACGTCTCAAGTAGCAAACATTGTTGCGATCAATGGAGGTCTCTTCCAGATAATATCTAGCCGGAACTGGATACAAATCGCGCCCTGTTGATTCAGCAAGGAGGAGATTATAGGATGCGAGATGAAGCTGTAACCTTCCGGTTCTTTTTCATTGGCATAATTGGCAGCTATGGTGAATAAATAGTGGCAGGGGCTGCCGTTGGCGAAGCTGCAGGCGACGCTGCCGGGGCCTTGTCTCTTGGGGGTCGATCAGATTCCAGAGGTTTAATCCTCTTTCTCATATAAATGAATAGATTCCTCTTCCATTTGTGACGTTCTCTTCCTTCGCAGCGTCCGGTCTGAGTATCAGGCGGACGGTAATAACCGGTAAGACCAAATATTTATACCTTGCATCACGGGCAACATGCTTTCATTGCATGAAATCCATGATCACATTAAGCTAAAGTGGCCCCTCAATCCCCGGCCGATGGAGCAGAAGCCATCAACTTTTATCCAGTAGTCAACAATATCGCACATTCAGTCTGCGTACTTTGAGAATGTTCTCATTTGAGACACTTGGTACACACATTGGCGGATGAGTTTTAACTTTAGCCAATCTGTTACATCCTACAGGGCACCTGGAGTAACAATCAATGCTAAACTTGATTTACCACAATTCGATGCACAGATATCAGCTTTTAGAGTAGCAGCCAGTGATGGACTGCTGAGCTTGCGCGCCTGTGAGAACCTGAGGCGAAAGCTCCTTGGCTGGAATGCAAGTTTCAGGGCAGGCCTAAAGTGTGACATAAAACTAGCCATCATATTAGGCTCTCCCGCCTCCTATCGAGCACAGTTCGATTACCGTTGAGGCTATCGTGAGTCAGCTGGGACAAACAAGGGAGTGAATTGATTTATTACTCATTGAGGTGATGAGGTTGAAGTTGACCGCTTGCCAGGGGGAATCGTTCTTAGCAACAGCACTTGGACCAGTGAGAGTGGATCGACGTTTGTTCAAAATTATTTCGACGAAATCCAATGAAAACGGATATGATGCTATCAGCGGAGTAGAAAAGCGACGTGGTAAACGTGTTGTCTTCATCCCGTCCTGGACCATCCGGAGAGTTTGCTTAGGAAGGCGACCCAAAGATGTGCGAATCAGGAATGATGCAAACTTATGATGACGAACAGTACACTGAAGGTTGATCCAACCAACTTTGATAAGACAATTATGAGTTAAGATGAAGTGGAGAGATCAATGAGGGAGTTAGTTTGGTCGCTAGGCAATGGGTTTTTGGGAACACACCAAGCATCGCAGGTGCTTGCAGAGTGTCTTGATTGTATATTAATTTTTGCACTCACCTGAAGGATGAATTTGTACGATAATTCTGTACTATTAAACAATGTAAAACAGAACAAAGACCTCGGCTGGTAGTAGGCGATTATCTTGGACCAGATGGTTTTCGTCTGATTGATATTTGCGTCCCTTGCCATCAGGCTAGTTATTAGCGGATAGAGTTTCCTGTTCGATGAGTGAACCATTGCGGCCGCAATCAGGCTCACCAATAGACAATAGATGGCAGCAAACTCGTATAGATAGAATTCGAAATAATATTTGATGTCTTTTATTTGCAAAAACCAATGGACCACTGTGATGCTGCAAATGATCCACGTGGTTAGCAGGAAAGTATAATAGTATCGGATGAATTTGCTATAATTGAGATTAGTCTCGAAATGGTCAATCAAGAGCATTTGCAATTCAAATATTTCGTTCCCATCTCCTGAGCCAGTTTGTTTTGCGATTAAATTTCTTATATGGTCATGTGGACAATGGCTCATTAAATTGCCCGAAATTTCGCCATCCAAATCGAACAATGTTCTCTCCCCATGGCCTAGATTAGGTATCCGATAGTTCAACCAAAGAGCGGCCTTCATTTCCATGGTCAGACTCATTAGCCTTTGACTGAAAGATATTGATTGGATTCCCTCAAAACTGGGGCCTAATCCTCTCTCATTACCAATTGAATCGAGGCAGAACGATTTCGTTCGGTCCCGGTGAAACTCTTGGTGAGACTGTATGGCAGAATCTTGAGCGCTTAGGTCTAATTCAAATCCGCTCATCGAGGGCAAATTCATACCAACTGGACTTAAATCATCGAGAAGATGATATTTCTCCACTTTATTCAAGTCCCAAGTTTTCAATAATCTTCTCAGGCGCTTCTTGATGGCCATTCCATTGGACAGCTGGTCAAGAGTTATCAAGATGATGAAAATGTAATCCCATGTGAGTGTGAAAAAGACATCAGAATAAAGGAAGTAAATTTCAGAGAAATCGAAGATCAATCTGATGAGATGATACCAATTCAATTGGATCATTTCATCTGAAGATAAATGCATTGGACCACCAATGGACTTTTTAGAGTTTCTTCTCAATTTCTCTAATTCATCTAGTTGGAAATTTCCATCCGTTGTTGGATCATAGATGAAACCATAGGCCCATGGTGTCAGCCTATGTGTACTATTGTTGGCCATGGTGATTTTGTTAGTTTCTCTTATCCAGTTGACACAGTGGAAGTAGCTTAGCTGAAATCCTCGGTGCGTTAATAAATTTGGGGCAGCATAGATGGAACCAAAGCCGAAAATAAATATGATACCCGTAACATAGCCCATACCTTGTAGAATAAGCACCAAATATGCACTCAACATGGCACTTGGACCCCGGTTCAATTTCAATATGGCCACCCCCTGGCTCGGTTTCTGTTTGTTCTCTTGCTCGTTTCCTGTTAGAAGGAATCTATGTCTAGTGATGGAGTTGCATTTTTGGGAAAAATTTATATTGTCCAAGGACGGAAAGAGGAAAAAATTACGATCCATTTCATCAACAGGCTCTCGCGGCGAATACAATCTATAATATAGCCCATTGATTGAGTTGAAGTTCAATCTTCTTTCATCACTTTTGTCCATAAATTTAGAGAATTTCCAATCAGATAATTGGCAATCATCTGATAATTTGCGCCTGTTTGGAGAATCTTCTCCAGCCATATACAGATTCTTGTATCGCGTTTTAATCATTTCGGAAAGTTTCCAATGCGACACTTGAATTATCTCTAATTTGAACTCTTTTTTCCTATAAATAAGGAGCACTTTGTTGGCTGCGAAGGCCAAAAAGATCATTGGTGCAATGTATCTCATGGCTGATAGTAGGCGAGAATTGATAGATGTTCTCCCAAGGAGAACGCAGTCAAGATACCTAAACTCTTTCAGTGCTTCCAAATCAAGCATCACCACAAGGATTCCCTTGACAATGAAATAGGTGTACAGGCAGCATGTGGCTTTCCAGTAGAGCTTGAAGAAGCGTTTAATCTTGGCTGACCTCATTGGAACTTGGTCACATTTGGCTCTCATCTTGTTCCTCTGAAATGAGCAATCCTTGTCCGATTTTTCGCCACCAACCACCGCATAATATGCTCCCGTGCTATACAGGCCAGCGATTGCCATCATGAAGCTTGTCTTCTCAATCCGGCGAATCGACTCACTCGTCAGACGGGCGTCAATGTAATTGAGCAGTCTTGTCACTGTGTTATGGAACATTGCAAAGGCGTCCTAGCAGAGTTGGAGTCTTCGTGAGAGCAGAAATGTCTACGAATTAAACCTTACCATTAAATCGTATTTGGAATAATTTATTCAATTGTTTAGCTCGCTTAGAATCATCGTTGGATGAGACAAAGCTCGGAAAGTGTAGAGTTGCAAATAACCTTCACTTTCACTGAATTCGGGCTAAGTAGACAGTGATCTGTCGCAGTTGCGGCCGTGCCAACGGGCTCCAAAGGCTCCTTTTGCAACCATTGGAGTCCGCCTAAGGTCAGACTGTCGTGCCACCTGTGAGGCTGCGCCGTTGGCGCCACTTTTTATTGACTTTTCACTCTTGAGTAACTCCAAAGTTGCGAGCTCTGAAGGAGAACAGATGAATTTGAATGAGTGTCTTGGCGGTTTATCTGACGACTTTACTCCAACTGAGCAGCCGAAGACAGTTATTTACCTGTCCCTGGGTGTACCAAGCTTGATTGATCGCCGCTTTGTGCGCTTGAAAGAAAGAACATTTAGCCCAGTATTGCCACGAACTTGAATTTATGAATTATGAGCGATTCTCGCAAAACAGCCACACGAAACATGCTGCTCAAATGGGGGCCCACCAATTTGTTTCCGGCCAAGAGAGTCAGAATCAAAAAAGAATCAAGAAAAAGTTGCAGTAGAGTTGCTTGGGCTTGTTGTCGGCGTGACGGTTCACTTAATTTGTCGAGCTTGTTTGCCCGAGTGGACGATGATTGTTTTCATGGGACGTGCACGTACGTCTGTCTGCGTCTGGCGGTGTGCAAACAGACAGAAACAAACGGTGGACAGATCACAGCTGGGCGATACTTGAGGGGTTGTAAAAATAGACAAACTCCACTGGGAGTGAGTGGGACTCCTTAGGGCCAGTTTGATGGGCGTTTTGTCGCGCTCGAATTGGGAGGAGCAAGGCCGGAAGGAGGAGGAAGCAATGGTTGACGAGCGACGGAATGACACCGCCAGAGTTGCTTGCTCGAGAGACTGTGATGGGCGCATGAGGAGGAGGAGACGAAGAGTTGTCTGCTGCTGCAAAGGCTTATTGGCAGCAACATATTCGCAAAATGAAAGTTTAACAAAACGCAGTTGGCCAGTGATGAATAATTCAACAGTGCTCTTGGACTTGGATTTGTCCGGCACGCAGGCGGCCTGACAGCTTGTTGTGAGGACTGTTGTGTTTAATTCTGCAATCGGAGATTGCAGATTGATTCGAAGCGGAAGCGCCGGAAAGGGCGAAATTTGTCGACAAATAATCTCAAAGTTTCCTTGTTTCCAATTGGCTGGCACCACTGGAAACTGGCTCGAATGGACGCCCCAATGGACGACAAACATCACATGAAGATTTGTCGCCCAAGTCGATTCGAGTCTAGTCGATTCGAGTCAACTTGAGTCGAGTCAAACCAAGTCAACTCGAGCCAAGCCGAGTCGTGTCTAGCTGAGCTGAGCGGCCCACACGTTGTCTGAGGCGCCCCCTCAAGCAAAAGGGGCCAGTCAGATGTGTCGGGCGACAGTGTTTGGGGTTTGTTTGTCCTTGTTCGGTGTGCGTGAGTGCATTCCTCTGTTATGAAGTGCAAGTGCAGGCGGCAGGAAACCGGAAGGGGACGGGCGCCCCAGAGAGAAAAGGGCGCAAAGGAGAAGAATGGCAGCTTCGAACAATTGGGAATAATTCGAGCCGCACGAATTGGGCCATCTCGCCCTTTGGGTGGCCCTTTGGAAAGGCCAAAGACCACGAGTGGCCCACTGGCTCGCTTTGAAATGTGGGCCCAAAAGTATGCGGCCCACTGTTTGCGGCTGTCACCTGTTCGAGTGAGGCGGAACAATTTGGGAAGCGCAATTTGGAGAGCCAGAGAGAGAGAAAAAGATGTGAAATCGAGCAGATAAGGGAGCTTAAGTGCAGAGGAACAGAGCAACTCCGACGACAACAATCAAAACGCCGCTCCAGTGGCCCCACTTCTCGCCGCTGTTCCATTAAACTGTGGGCGGGCCAAAAGAGCTTGCCAGTGGGCGCCCTTATTGGTCTCTGGCGTTAGATTTGAGCATTCTGAGCTGCTCTGGCTGGGTGGCGAGAAAATGGCGGATTTCCATTTTATTTGGATGATTAAAATTGCATTAAAGCTGCTCAATTTTCCCCCCTGCTCTCTGCTCCTCTGGCGCCCCTCGCTCGGCATCCAGCGCGCCCCACAACTGCAAGCTCGACACTAGTCCTCCAGACTCGCAATCTTGCCGAGCTCGGCGCCAACCAACCAACCGACCAACCGACCAAGCAAGCAAGCCGCCAAGCTCAAGCTCTGCAGCCCGAAGACAGCGGCACGCAATTGTGTCCCAATGCGCCAATTGCCAGCCACACCTCGAGCGGCGCATTGCGCCCAGCTAGCTCGAAGCAGCCGCAAGCTCTGCCACCTTTCGGCCTGGCCCACGTGTGTCTCTCTGCTCTCATATATTTATATATAAATACATATAAATTTGCGAGTATAACTGCGGTGTATAACAGCTTTCGGAGCGAGTCTGGCGTTCGAAACACTGGAACAGGCCACACAAAGCGCAGGCCTGCCGCTGGCAAGACTGTCTGCCAGCCGCTAGACGCCCTCCTCTTTGGCCGCCTAGCAAAGCTGAGCTGCGAATTTATTGCCTCCCAAAGACTGGCCCGCTCGCTTATCATTAAAAAGCCACTTGTTCTTTTGTTGTGTTGGGCCCGGTGGTTGTAGTTGCTGTAGTTGTAGTTGTAGTTCCTCGTGTTGTTGTGTTTGTGTGTGGCCCACTGCGCGGAGGCCAAGTGCTAGCTTGCTGCTGGTGGCTCTTTGGCTAGTTTGGTGGCCGCCGAGGGTGGGCGGCCGCCTTTGGGCGGCGGGGAAAGAGTGTTTTTTCATGAGTTTAAGTTGGGCTCTTGGCGCGCGCGTGCGGCGCTAGTTGTTATTGATTTGGGCAAGATATGAAATTTTGCCGCCCCCCAGCCGGAAGGGGAAAAGTTTGCCATCTTTTGGGGCCGTCCTTTTATGAGCAGCCGGCCAAAGAATTCTCCTAGCGTTGGGGAAAAATCTGCTCCCCCGTCGAGGTGTCAGCACTTGGCAAAGGAGGAGAAGGAGGAGAACAACAGTGCAGCGACATAACAACAAACTACCATTACTTCTGGCCAGCCGGCCGGCCTTCTTCAGACAGTGGCGCGCAGACAACAAGGACCCGCAAGGCGCCCACTTGGGGCGCCCCTTTGGGCTTGGAGTGCACTGCAAAGACGCGCCCAAACAGGCAGGCAGTGTGCAGGAATTTGGCCAAACAGACAAGATGACAAATCACACTCGACAGGGCCGCTCTATTGCTTGCCTGTTTGTCTGGCGCGCCACGCGGCTGCTTGGGGGCGCAAAGTTGGGCCCCACTTGGTCTAAGGTTGCCCTAAGGTTGCCCTAAGGTTGTCTGAGGTTGTCGAAGCATCTCAGATTGAGCGTTTTGCTTAAACAAGAGGCCTTCTCCCAGAGACGACGAGTTGAGGAAGAAAGTAAAAGTAAAAGTTGGAGGAATCTCCACACTTCGCCTCCTTTTTGTGGGCCAGCTTCCGGGCCGCCTGTCTCAGTCTGCGGGAGACGGAGAGTAAAAATATGGCCCAATTTGAGGGACATATTTCTCGCTTGGAACTCGTTCCAAGCAGTTTGGGGCAAATCTCGTGAAGGTGCAAAGCTGAGCTGCGGAACGTGCCCCATTCCTCAAGAGAGACCCACTGGGTTTCCCGCTTTTCCCGCTCGAAGGTGGCCCGGAAGCCGCCCAATTGGTCGCTCTGTCACGCCGGATGCGGCCCCGAACTCGAACTGGAGCTGCAACTGGCGCGGAACACGCCCTCTCGGACTCAGTGGCGGCCAGTGGGCAGCGCCAGCGAGTCGAGTTGCGTCGACAGGTGGCGCAGGGCCGAGCGCGGGGGCGCCCCTCGGCTTGGGGGCGGCCGCGAGTGAGACTGCGCAGAGCTGGCGCGGAGGCTAAGCTCTGGGGGCGCCCGAAGCAATTGATTAGGGGCGCGTCTTGGCGCCGGTCTCGAGGCTGCGGGCGAGCGGCGAGTCGTGGGCAAGAGAAGTCTGTGTTTTGCAGACTGTGGCCGGCTGGCAGTGGGCGGCGGACAGAGAGCGGCAGAGCACCTGCGAGTGGGGCAGACGTGTGACAGCAAGAGAGAGAGCGAAACAATAAGAGAGAGTGAGAGTTAGACTGTGAGTTGAGACAAGGACAGGAACTGGCACGAGGCGCTGAACGAGTACTAAGAGTTGAGGCGAGAATTTGAGGCGAGAATTTGAGAAATTTTTGCAAATTTTCGCAAAATTTTGCAAAATTCGCCCAAAAAATTCGGAAGTTTCCAAATTTTTCACATTCCACGAAGTCGCCCGCCGACAGTCTGCCGCTAGAGTTGAGCGATCGAGCAGTCCCAGAGGATGAACAAAGCGAAGAAGAGTTGAGAATTTTCCAGTTGAGGCGAGCCGGAAAAGCAGCCTGGCCAAGGCTTGTCGTCGAGCAGCGCCGAACGCGCTCACATCAAGCAAAAGTGTCGAACCAAGAAGCAAAGAGGCAAGCTCAAGATTAGCCGGAAGAGAAGAGAAGGTTCCAGCAGCCCGGCGAGACTGTGTCGGGCGAGGCAAACATGCCAGCAGCTCACGGGCGGCCAGCTGGAGGGCGGCCAGCGAGCGCCAGCTGGACACTTGTGACAATTCTGCTGACGTTCCTCCTGGCCCAACTAATACACTCGCCCCTCGCGCCGGCCCAGACCCAAACGCTGGTGGCGACGGGCCGCCAAGACTTGGCCAGCGAGAGGAGGCCCCAAGACCACGCAAACCAAGCCGCCCAGCAGCCACTTCCGGCGGCCACGCAAGCACACCTGAGCGCAACCGAGGCGCCCACTTGGTCCACAGTCCAGCATTTGTCCTCCACACAGCCAGGTGAGTTTCGGTTGGATTTGCTCGATCTTGGCGGCAAGAGGATCTCTCGGGCCGCCCAAGACTGTGTCCGATTTGGAAATGGGAGCCCCAATTTGGGCTCCTCAATCGGAAATGGGCGAGCCCAAATTGGGCCCACCTCGAGCGGCCATTTTCCACTCTGCAGTTTGCCCTCACTCCTAAGGTCCAGTTTGCTCCTTTGCTTGAGTTCCGTTCACTTCAGTTCAGTTTACTTCAGTTCACTTCAAGCGCGCCCCAAGGCCTCAAATTGAGCCACCTGAGCGCCGAGTGCCCTTTTAGCTTGCAGCTTGCAGGTTGCAGCTTCGAGCTTGGCCCGCAGCTAATGTCTGACGCTCAACTGCCTAGCTCAACTGCATTTGGGACTGTCCAAAGTGTCCAGAGGGCAAGTAAGTGGGCCAGATTTGCGAGACGTTTGCCTGCTCGAAGGCAAACGTCTCGCCAAAGAGCCGCCCGAGTGGCTAATTGGACGCTCGTTGTCTCTTCTTCTTCTCTCAAGGCGCTCACTTTCACCCTGAGACTTCCACTGGCCGCATTTGAACGCCATTCACTGTCTCTGCTGGTCCATTTCACAGCTCACAGCTCGCATTTGCCGCTTTTGGCCCCCAAAGAAGCGCCCAAAATGCAGCATCGTCGAGGTGAAACTGTTTGTCGGCACTCAGCCCGCCGGTTCCTAAGGGTGCCAGTGCACCTTCTTTCACTGGTCTCCATCCAGTGCGGCCAAGAAGTCGCCAGCTGGGCGGCCATTCCGGCTGAATTTGGCGCCCATTTGGGCGCTTTTAAGCCGGCCGGCTGGAGGCCAAATTGAATTGTCAACAGTCGAACAGTGAGGAAGTGCAATTCGGGCGAGCGTTCGATTCTCGGACGCTTCAGATGTGAGCTGCACGAGTGCTTCCTGCCAGCCAGACAGTGAGACTGGCACGCTCAAGACGCCAAACCTTCATAAGGTTTGGCCCACCCAGACACATAAACACACGCGCGCTGCTCTCTTGTGTTTAATTGCCACGCCGAGACACTCGCATGAGGCACGTCCGCCCGTCTTAGTGGTAGTCTTTGTCCTAGTCTTAGTCTTTGGCCGCCAAGCTAGACCGGACGAGCTAGACCAAACTAGGACCGCCAGAGACTAGGTCGAGCCACACTCGCGCGCCTTGCTGCCCGCACGCCACCGAGCGACCAATCCGACAGCGACACTCCATTGTTTCCGGCGCCCATTTGGCCACTCCTCAGCCGCCCAGCTTCTCAGCTGCTCAGCTTGTCAGCTTGTCAGCTCGCCAACTCGTCTCGCCAGTCGGGCGGCAAATTTACGACTCGCGCGCTCACCTTTGCGCCCCACTTCCGGCCGGGCGCCACTTCCGCACGCTCAGCCCGCGCGCGTGCCAGTCAGCGCGCTCTAGTGACTACTAGAGCTCAGGAGCGGCAGCCGCGCAGTTCGACTCGGCCAGGGTTCTCTGTCGCCGCCGGAAGTGGCTCACTCCACTGGCGGCAGTCTGAAGGGCCCGCCGGCAGTTCCGCCCTTGAGCTGGGCCCTGCTTAGCCGCGATTGGCGCCACTTCCGGTCTCGAGCGGCAAGCTCGGCCGGGCTGGGGCAACTAGGACGACTGGGCCGACTGGGGGCAGTAGGCGCTCGGTCTTGGGGCGTCGAGGGGCGCCGCAGTGCAGCATCCCAGTGGGCCCAATGGGGAAGCTTGGGGGCTGCCCTGCACTGCATGCGAAGTGCACTGGAAGTGTGCGGCGCTGCAGACAGTGGTTAGCTCGTCGCCAAAATGGGGGCGAAATTCAAATTTTTCCACGCGCGACGGAGGGCGCCCCTCGGCCCAGTTGGGCGCGAGTCAATCGAGCTCATGAAGTGCAGTTGGGCCGCTCGGCGCTTGCTGCTCTCTGCTTGCTGCTTTCTGCTCTCTGCTGGCCCACTCGAACATTGCCAATAATTCAAATTGACTCTTGGCCAGGCAGAGTGGCGCCTTGGCAGGGGTCTTGCTGGCTGGCTGGCTGGCGTGCAGATGCAGCGGCCGGAGACAGTGAGCGGGATTGGCCGGTCCGGCCGGGAGCAAGTGGAGCGAGCGGAAGGGGCGAGCTCAACTCGGCGCAAGATGGACGAGCCTTGAGTGGCGTCTGGGAGTTATCGCCGCGGCTAGACATCGATTTTTTGTCACACACGCGCCACGAGGAGGCCAAAGGGGCGGCCCAAATAAGTGCTGCAACGCTCAGTGGGCGCCCCTTCCGCTCGGGCTCGAGGCTCTTCCGATTCATTGAATCTGGCCACTTTTGGGCCCGCCCGTGCGGCTTGTTACAAAACGAACACTGACCAGGGAGTGTCTTTGGCCAGTTCGGGGGCAGTCCTAGTCTGCAGTCAGTTGGGGCCTCAATCTGCAGCCATTCGAGAACAGTTGCAGGCCAGTTGGCCGCCGAGACGGACAAATCCAATCCAATTAAGAGGATAACCAGTGGACCAGTTTCATTGTTCAATCCGTTGGCTCTGCCTCCGCCAATTCTCCTTCTCGCCGGCTGCAAAGACCTTCCAGCTCAGTCTTGGCAGCGTCGGCGGAGGCGCAAAAGTGACAAAAGTCTGCCCAACCCAAAGGGGCACGAGGAAGTTAATTTATATTAATTTGTTTCCCCCGCCAGCGCGAGACTGTCCCCGGCGTCTTGAGCTGGCCGCGTGCTCGCTCGCTCGCCCGCTCGAAGCTGCGCCCCCGCCAACCGCCCGGACGATTGGAATTAAAATCAAACGCCGGAACACCATGACACCTAATTGAGCGCGAGGGCGCCCAACCGCCAGGCCAGACGGCACGCAGCAAGCCGACCAATCGCCGCCCGGCGCCCCTTCCGGCGCGCAGCTGGTCCCCGTCGTCGGGCTGTCGCCAGCTTGCGGCGCCAATTGGCCGCCGGACTGGCTGGAGACTAGCTGGAGACTAGCTGGAGACTAGCTGGAGACTAGCTCTCTTCGTACGAGGCGCCACCCCGCTCGCTCCGACCGCCACGCCCACTCACTGGCGGCCACGCCCCAAGCATAACGCCGACCAAATTAAGCTCGGCGAGGCTCGCGCGCCGCCCAGTCAGCGGCGAGTCGTCGGCCGTTTGCAGCCGCTTGGTGCTCAGCCGGAGCTTGGCGCCCAGACGCCTCTTGCCCAGCCGCTTGGGCGTGATTTTCGTCGCCCGCGGCCCCGTGGGCGCCAGTTGGCGGCCGCCCATTCGCCGCCCTTTATTGGCCGGCGGCGGGCGGGCGGCCAACTGTCACTTGCGGGCGCCGAGGGGCGGCCCAGGGCGCCAAGACGGCGCCCAGCAAGCGGGAGGAAGTTCGAGCAAGTTCGAGCAAGGAGCGCCGAGACGCCGCCGCCAGTCCGAGGGGACAAAGGGGGACTGGCTTTGGGCGCTGGTCGCACTCGAATGGATTTGCATATTGTCCTTTTTGCGCCTCCTTCTGCTCGGGCCGCGCAGCTTCCACCGCCAAGCTTGCAGCCCCAGGCCTCCCTCGGCAAGCTTGCAGCGCCCAGCGTGCGGCCTGGCCGGCGCAAAGTCACTTTGGGCGCCCGCAAAGCCCCGGCCGGACGGGCCAAGCGCGCCAAGCTCGCCAGTTGAACTGGCAGTTCGGCTGCAAATGAGACTTTGACAGAAACGAGAGGGCCAAACGAGCCGCACGCACACTGGCAACCAAATGCACAGATACACAGCCCGCACTTGCAGACACTCTGCAAGTGGGCCGCCTTCTTGCTGGCCTGTTCGCTTTCTCGCTCTCTCGCTCGCTTTCTCGCTTCCTTTCTAGCTTGCCAGCTTTCTGGTTAGCTCGCCGCCAAAGCTAAGGGCCGGCCGCCCCCACCAAGCCAGCAAGCCAGCCAGCCAGCCAGCAACGACCATCATTATTGCCCATTATTTCCGCCTGCCTCTTGTTCGCCACTCGGGCACCACTCGCGCTATCTGCATTCAGGGAGGACCCTCGAGCGCCACTCTTCTCGCCTCCCTCGCCCTCTCAACTCCTCCACGTCCGCAAGGAAGCTTTCGGCGCCCCTCGCCATTTGGGCGCCGCCCTGGCGAGCTTGGCGTCTGCCGCCGGGCAATCTGCTGGCCCAAACACTGGCAAGCGAGCTCTTGGCCGCGAGCTCGCTCGCTTGCCCCACACTGTTCCTGGCGCCTCTTCTGCCGGGCTGCTTGAACTGTCGGGCTGCTTGAACTGTCGGGCTGCTGTTTGCCGGCAGCACAAGAGTTCTGTTGTGCGCCAAAGCAGCACAACAGAAGCTCAAACAGAAGCTCGACAGAGCCGCAAGACTGTCCCTGGCGAGCAGGCGACACTCGGACGATTATCTGCAACACAGACGCGCGTGCTAATGTATTCGGCCCGTCTTGACACCCAGTCCCAATCAGGCCAACTTGGCTTCTCGCTGGCCAGCAGCTCGCCAGCAGCTCGCCAACAGCTCGCCGCAAGCGCCACAATTGGGCGCCACCTCAGCCCAATTGTGCTCCCCCGATGACCAGACGCACTCTGCCAGAACACCTGACCTCTGGGCTGCGCTTCCGGGCTGGCCTCCTGCGCGTCACTTCATGTGGCTGCTGCTTCATGTCGCCTCACTTCATGTCGCCGCCACTTCCGCTCAGCGTGCGTGTGGGCGGGGAGCTTGCGTGCGGCGGCTTAGGTCGCGCTCAGCTCGAGTGGTGGCTAGAAACTGCCAACCAGAAGGCCGAAATGTTGGAGAGCGCTGGAAAGAGTAAAAAGGAGTGAAAAAGTGTTGAAAAGTGTTGGAAAATGTTGAAAAATGTGTCGCCGGCCAGTGATGATTTGCTGCCCCGCGCAAGTCTCCACCAATTTACAGCTTCCGCCGGCCTTCCTGCTGGCCGGCCTTCGCTGGCGCCTCTTCCGGGGGCGCCAGAGGAGGGCTGAGGGGGCGCAGGAGGTTGAAAGAGGGCCGGAAGGGCGCCCCTCGAGCTTGGCAGCTAGTTGGGCGCCCGTTTCGTCGCCAGTTTGACTGCCAGTTTGACTGCCGGCTTGACTGGCAGCCAAACTGGCTGCCAGTGGCAGTCTGTGTAGAGAAACCTTGGCTGAAAGTGAGTGCCTCAGTTTGTGGGCCTCAGTTTGTGGGCACTCACAGAGCTGAGTTGCAGTGAAACAAAGCGGACAGCGCAAATGGTGGTGAGAAGAGAAATGTGCTCCCAAATGGAAGTGGCCAGAAGGACACAACAAGCCAAAGTGGAGTGTGCATTGTAGACTGTATATTGTAGACTGTATGTTGTAGACTGTGCATGGTGCATGCACAGTCTGCAGTGTGCACTGCAAGCCCAGAGCTCCAAGTGCATCGCTCACTTGCTGGCGCGCTCAACTCTGGCCGCCAAACACACTTTCTGGGCCGCCTGATGAGCGACGTGATTAAAATACGCAACCAAATTGTTTTCTCGCCCAACGCTCACTTTGTCTTGCGCCGGAAACACGCCCTCTGGCCTCTGGACTCCAAGACGTTCCAGGGGGCGACCTCGGGGCCCATTTGGGACTGCTTGGCGGTGGCCGTTTTGGCAATTTTCAACTTTGCGCCGCGCGCACTTCATTTGGACCATTTGGAGAGGCAACTCGCTCGACGACTGCCTCAAGTGGCCCCAACTGCTCGCCAATGGGCCAAATTATTGTGCCCCAAATCTCCAAGTCGGCCCGCCGGCGGCCAGTCTCTGGCCAAGTTGTTTGGGGCTTGCTGAAGGCCGCCAACAACTTGGCCCCAACAGGAAGCCGGGCGCAAATTTGGCGCACGTGTGGCCGAATTGGGCCGCCCGGAAGCAACTCGCGAGTCTCGCCAACTCGCCAGCAACTCGCCGGCCGCTCACTAGCTTGGCAGCCAGAGTTGAGCGGCGCAAAGAGGCCCCGCCGGAAGGGGCGCAACATGTAAGGCCGAGGGTGATTGGCTGGCTTGATTTGCATGCGCACGAGTTCACCGTCGAGCTTCCGCCGGCCGCACCTGCGCCCCAGCTCACAGGCCACCCAACGAGGAGCCCCTTCCGGCTGGGCTGCTCGCCCAGACGCCATCGATCATCCTCACTCATCCGGGCGCGCGCGGGGGCGCCCCTTTCGCGTCTGCGCGCCAACTGGGGCCGGGCGACATTCGGCCGGCCGAGTGAAAAGAGTGAAAAAGTGCGCCACTCGAGCCGAGTGGGCTGGCCACTCGGCCGCTCGGCCCCTCGGCGCTCGGCTGCTCGGCCCCTCGGCAGAGCCCCGGGCCGGAAGTGGCCGGCGCGCGGGTCCCCGTGGGCGCCGCTCTGTTTGCCGGCGAGTGGGCGGCGCCGGGGGCTGAGCCGGTGGGGCTGGCCGGCGGGAAACTGATGCGGCCAGTTGCCAATGGATGATGAATGATGCTGGGGGCTCGCGTGCGGCCGGCGGCGGCGCCCACGGACAGTCCATAGTTGACTGTGCCCACTGCGCCCACTGCACACTAGGCGTACTATACACAACGAGCACTGCACACTGTCCACGCGCGGCAGCACAGACAACGTGCGCCCGCAGACTGCAGTCCGCACACTGCACACTGCACACTGCTCACTGCACACTGCAGTGCGGCCGCGCTCAAGGGCGCTCGCACAGCCGCCGGCGCACAGAGACAAACACACACAGTGTGCACTGTCCAAGTGAGATGGATCGGCTGGCTTTCTGTTGTTGTTTATTTTCCAGCCGCCTCGAGAGCCCACCACTCGCCCACTCGCCAATTGGCGCCCCCAATTCCGGCCCACACGCACACACGGCCCTCTCAGATGTGCCCTCTCACATGTGCACAGTGGGCGCGCCCCCGCCGGCACTGCGCCCACCGGCGGCGACCTGTTTAGCCGGCGCCACTTCCGCAGCGGCTCGGCCTGGCTTGGCTTCCAGCCAGAGGAGGCCCAATGCAAGTGGGGCCCGATTTATTTGCCTATTGGAGGCGAGGGGAGCAGTGGCCCCCATTCATATCGGCGCGCACGTCCCGCAGACAGTCTGCGGCAAGCTTGCGGCTTGAAGTGGCGCCTCGAAGGCGAGTGGCAACGGCGAGCTGGCCGCCACTCGTGCACACTGGGCCACTGCTGCCAGGAAATCAGTGCAATCAATCGAGCGGCCATCGCTCATTTGTTGCCGCCCACCTAATGTGTGTGCTCGCCCGAAGGAGGCCTCTCTCGCTCGAGGGCCTTGGGGGCGCCGGAAGTGGCGGCCGAGCGCGAGTTTGGCGGGCCAAGTGGCTTCTGGCGTCGGCCTTTGGTGAGGGCCTTCCAGCACTAGTGGCTGGAAGTGGAACGGCCGCCAAGCGAGGCCCCCAGCTCGAAGGGGCGCCATTTGGGCCCATTTGTGAGAGGCCGCCCACTGAGGGCAGTCGCGCGCACTGTTGCCTCGCCTTTCGCTGGCTTAAAGGCAAAGAGGCAAAGAGGCAGAGGCAAAGAGGCAAAGAGGCAAGATTGCCCGCCGGGCAATCAACAAAGCGCCTCAAGTATTTAACAATTATTCGCTTACTCAAACATTGGACGAGCTTCCCAGAAGCGCACAATTTGCATCATCGATTGCAGAGGCTGAGCTAAGAAGCGCAGAGGGCGCCCCCCAGAAGCGTGGGGGCGCCGCCGAGGAGCGCCCAGTGCGCCAGAATGGGCCAAATTCTCGCAAAATCGGCGCCACCACCAAGCCCTGTTTGTCCTTAGGGCCCGTCCCACTGGCAAGCTCGGCGCCCGCCAAGCTCGGCCGCCCGCAGCAATCCCTCTTGCGCCCCACGCGAACCGGAAATGAGTTTAATTGCCTCCCGCCCGGGGGCTAAGGATCGGCGCGGGCCCGCCGCGCAAGCCAGTTGCCGCCACGCTAGACTCCCTTCCGCCGGCAGACTCTCCTCCACTCACTTTGGGTTCCACTCTGAGTTGGCCGCCACCCAAATGGCCCCTCTCGAGCCGCTTCCTGTGGGGCGCCAAACAGCAGTGCAGCAGCGCAGTTGCAAGGCCGTGCAAGTGGCCAAACTGTCCAAGTTCCAGTTGCACCCCAAAGTGCACACCTAAGGTACGGCCAACAACTTTCACTCGGCTCTTTGGCCGGCCACAGATCGCCCAGATGAGCGCCCAAACTCGCGGAGACACTCGCCCAAGTGAGCAGCCCGTCTTGTTAGTTGGCTAATTATGCAAATTTCGGCCCTTCCGAGCTCGCTTCCCGGGAAAAAAGCAACACGAGCCACAGGGAGGCCTCAAAAAAGCGCCTCTCCAGTCCGAGTTCAGTCACTGGTTTCCGGCGCTAAGGAGCACTAAGGAGCGGACACTCGCGCTTAGGTGCGGAGCTCAAGGACCAGCCAGGGGCCACCTTAGGTGCACGAAACTTTTTTGGCCCTCGTTTGCGGGCGCCAAGCAAAAAGCATTGTCTTGCGGAAGTTGTCTCGCCGGAAGGAGCCTCAAAGGGGCCCCAAAAAGAGCTTCGAAGAGATCCAAAGTGAGCCAAAAAAGCGCACAGTTCGCCTGTGCTTGTTTTGGGCCGTCGCTGGCCAGCTCGAAACGGAGCCTAAGCACAGGCATTCTCGCCAGTCCTTAGGCACTGCACAAACAAGCACAGAATGGCGAGCCAACGATGAGCAATGAGCACTAAATGGCCACGCTTAGAGCTGTTCCTGTCCCACAGGAGCAGAAGTGGCAGAAGCGCCCAATGCTAAATATACAGAAAAGAGTGGCTCTCGAATGGATTTGCTTAATTTCGATGCTCTGGGCGCCTCTTTGTACTATTTGCTCTCTCTCTCTCGCTTTTTCTAATTCTCTTCCGCTGCTTGTTTGTCTCTCCAGTTGGCTAGCTAGCTTGCTGGCTGGCTGGCTGGCTCGTAGAGGCACCACTTTGGCGCTCGCCTGGGCGCTCGTTAGCACTCGTTTGCGGTGGCCTATTTAGCCATTTTGCGCTCTGATGACGAAACAAGATGGAGCACCTGGCAAAGAGTTGCTGGCAAAGAGCTGCAGGCAAAGAGAAAGAGCTTCTAGCTTGGCCCAAACGGCGCTCGCTGGCCGCTTGGGGCGCACAAAGTGGCCAAATTTATTCACATCCGCCCGCGCGATCGCCCAAATGGACACTCGGCGAGTGTCCATTTCGAGCGCCCAGAGCGAGACTCTCTTCAGCACTGCGCACAGTCTGCACACAGTCCGCACACAGTCGCTCCTGGACAGCTGGGGAGCCAAAAGGGACGCCACTGACAGTTGTCGGCCGACTTTGCGGCCGACGGGAAGCTGCGGGCGCAGCTTTGGACCCGCAGCTTAGGACAGAGAAGAGGGCCGGAAGTGGGCCGGCTGGACGAGCGAGTGGGAGCAGAGAGGAGCAAACCGGCGAGCAGAAGGCGCCCGTCGGAGCCAATGAATGGCCGCTTCAGCGGAGGGAAGAGAAGAAGAGGGGGAAAAATGTGAAAAATGAGACAAAGAGGAAGGGCGCACACTGTTTGGGCGGAACAACAATGGAACTGGCCGCATCATTAAATTGCCTCTCAATTTGCTCGCCGTTTCTCTGGCGAGCTGGCTGGCTAGCTGGCTGGCTGGCAAGCTAGCTGGCTGGCTGGCTGTGGGAGGCGCCAATTGTGGCCGCTCTTGCTCCTCTCGGTCGGGTTTTGTGCGCCCAATTGACGAACAATCAATTGCTCGCCGGCCATCCATTTGGGCCACCCACTTGGCAGCGACGTTCCGGTTTCAATGGCGGCAAAGGGCGAGCTAGAAGAAGTAGAAGAACGAGCTGGAGAACAGACCAGAACGAGCTAGAGAAGGAGAAAAAGAGAGAGAAAAAGGGGGAGAAAAATAGAGGGAGAAATAGGGGAACCAACTGAGACTGTCTCCCGTCGGCAGCCGGCGACAAATATATAATACCGGCTCAATGGGGGCCCCCATTGACTGGGTGCGGCTTGCGGTCGACCAGAAGGGCCACACAACTGCACAAAGGGGCCCCAAGCGAGGCGGCAAGACCGCGGCTAAGCTCTGGCTCCTGGCGAGCAGACTGCCCTGTTTGCGGCGAGGCGCCGTTTTCCAATGCGGCGCCAATCGCGGAATCGAAGAATCGAAGAAGCAACAATGTCCGGCCCAGCTTGGCGGCCCAGCTTGACAGCGGGAGACGAAATTCTGCCCGAATTCTGCTCAAACTCTGCTCGAATTCCGTTCAAATTTGGGCCAAATTGCGCCCAGTCTTCCAGAGACGCCCCCACGCAGCTCGGAGATGCGCCCGACGGGCCGAAATCTATACGATTTGCGAAGCATGATTCATTGGCGCTTCGGATGAAAAAATGGTCCTTGTTTGGCGCTTGATTGTGCGCTCTGGGGGCTCTCGCTTGTGGCCGCCGAGCTCGAGCTTGGGGCCGCCCGCATGGCACAAAAGAGACGCCCATCTGGGCTGCTTGAGACCAACTTGCGAGCTTGGCGGGCGGCCGATAAGGATCCTCGTTGAATTGAGGCCGCCTCGAGGCCGAGTGAAAAGTGGCCGCTCAAAAGTGGGCGTTCAGAGAGGGCCGCTTTTCAGCTCAGAGGGGCGCTCATTGTGCGCCACCAACTGTTTGAGCCGACTCATTAACTCGCCGGCCGGCTGACAAGCGGCCGCCAAGACGCTACCAAGACGCTGCTGAGACGCCAAGACGCTGCCAAGACGCCGGCAAAATGGCAAGACGGCAAGACCGAGAGACCAGGAGACACTCTGCTTGGAGATGGTTTTCCACTGATTTGGGCCATCGATTTGGCTCTTTGTTTGGCGTTCAAAGAAGGTCCAAAAGAGCCTGAAAAGAGGCTCAAAAGAGGCCCAAAAGGCGCCCCAAAAGAGCCCAAAAAAGGCTCAGGAGGAGCCAAAAATGGAGCAGCTTCTGAGCGCTGAGTGCGAAGAGGCGAGATTTGCTCTAGAGGGAAATGAAAAATTTCCAGCGCCCATCGGAGAAGAACAATTTGTGCGCGCACAGCATGGGAGCGGCCGTTCGAATTCGGCGAGCGAGCCGCTCGCTTTGGGGCGCCGCTCACTTCCGGCGGGCGGCCAAACTCCAATTGGACACAGTGGCGCTGTGCTCGCTTTTGAGCTGGGCCGCGTGGGTGGCGAACGGCTGCAGAATGGTGGCAGAGAGTAGCATCAGTACACAGTTGCCTTGCTGCAGTTGGCTCATTGAAAATTCGGCGCGCGTAACTGAGTCGAATTTCTAGCTAAGAAGAAACAGGAAGAAGTTTAGAAGTTTAGCTGAATTGGGCGAGCGGACGAGCGCCAGATTTGCTCGGCCTCTTTTGGGCGCTCACTCCTTCTGACTTGAGTCAATTTTTCGCCAGTTTTTCCGCCCCTCCTTGACGCCGGCGAGCCCAAGTCGAGGGGGAAGGAATTCTTGACGGCCGCCCGGCGAGCTTCCTGCCAGGCTGCTCGTTTGTCAGCCGACAGTCAAATTCCGGTCCAGTCGAGCCGGCGCACTTGAGCCTCGTCTTGAGGGGACTGTCTTGCGCCCGCGAGCCCGCAGACAGTCCTCGGCGGCAGCAGAAACACGCGCCCCGGCCAGACGGGAGTGCTTCACGGCCCATCGGCCAGGCCTTGTAGCTCGCAGCTTAGGGCTCGTGTCTCGCAGCTTGTGTCTCGCTGCTTGTGTCTCGCTGCTTGTAGCTTGTAGTTTGTAGCTCTTAGCAAGACTCCGAAACCCAAGCTCAGGGCCACACGCAGACCTCTTGTCGCCGCTCGGCCCGCAGCCAGTCTGCCGGCCAGCCAAGAGGCGTCTCCAGTCTCCAGAAGAGTGCTCCTCTCGGCCCGCTCGGGCCCACTTCCGGCGCGAGGCTTTTTCCTCTGCTTTTTCCCTGCGTTTTTTTCGCTTCTCGGGCCGCCTGCCCTTGGCTGTGGCGCGTCCGGCGGGCACCTGGCCGGGCGGAAGCGCGCCGGACGTCTCGCCAGACTCGGCGCTCGAGTGGAGGCGGCCTGAGACAGAGGCAAGCGAGTCGAGACAGAGGCAGGCGAGGAGGAGAAACAGGGAGACAGAGAAAACAGAGGGCCTTTGATTTATTGGACCCGATTGATTCGTTCGCCTTTTTGGGCGCTCTTTGCACTTTGCTCTCTGCTCGCTGGGCCAATTTAAAGAAAACAAAGCACAGTTCCAGTTCTCGAGGGCGCCTCCAACCTAAGGGCTACACCTAAGGGCTGAACCCAAGCACCGAAGCTGAGCGCCAAGGCACAAGAAGGCGCACAAGGCGGCTCCTTGTGTGCCGTCTTCTGCTCGGCGCTCCCGGCGGGCGTTTGATTTAGTTTGCTCCTCCTCCTCCTCGGCCAGCTCATCGTCTCGCTGGGCCCGAAACGAAACGAAACGAAACGAATTGGCTCAATTTGTTTCCCGCCCCCTCGAGCTCGCCGGAAGGAATGGGGGGCCTTCCGGCGC
>Ga0058701_10000011_pt1 | contig 143145 bp, 106 predicted proteins | sample AgamicOrMae_FD_97039 | JGI IMG/M metagenome (GOLD analysis project Ga0058701, IMG submission 97039) | Agave microbial communities from Guanajuato, Mexico - Or.Ma.e | ecosystem: Host-associated > Plants > Phyllosphere > Phylloplane/Leaf | place: Guanajuato, Mexico | collected 2012-06-04
ACCGTACAACAACATGAACTTGACACAACTATTCAAGGCTTTCTTCTCTTACTATCATAAATTCGATTTTAATCTATATGTAGTGACCATAAGGACGAGAAATTCTATAACACGATTTCAAAAAAACTGGACAAATTGCTTGATGGCGATCGAGGATCCCTTTGAGCTTACCTACAACCTTTCAAGCAGGCTAGATGACATGATGGCTCTTTATGTCATGGATTCATTTGGTCGCGCTTTTAATCATATCACAGAATTCCAGAAGCGCGCAACCTCCAGGCGTCAGCCACTCAATCTCGGGACTTTCGAGTCGGGACTTTTTGATGGTTCCAAGATAACATCTCAAAGAAGTCCACCCTATAGAGGCTGCAGACACTGCCATCGTGTTGGCCATCGAATAGGCGATTGTCGTGAGAAGAGGAAGCTTAACAGTAAGCCGTGAAATCTACCTGCGGCGTACTAGAGGCGTGATAAAAGGACCTATCAGGGTGCTGGTGGAATGGATATCGAGACTAATTAAACAGCTTCATGAATTGACGACCTTCAATAAAAAAAATTTCAGGCAAGCGAGATGGTTTTGTTCACAGTCCGAGGAGGGTAGAATTTTATTGGAATCCTATCTGAAGGAATGGTTTTGTGAAAAACTATATTAGTATTCGCTAACTGCATATCAAGTGTGATAAATTTAACTGTAGCACGTCTTTCCTGAGGACCATTATCTAATGTGATACGAAGATAATATCCCTAGTTGTAAACTGCCTTTTACTTTAGCAAACGCTTTCAACACCTGTTTCTAATACCAATCGAATAGTCTTTTAGATGCAGGCGTGTGATGTAAGAAGTAACGTTGCGGGTTACATATTATCGAGATGAACGGATGATCAAAGCTTACCATTAGGTTACCTGAGGTCCTGAAGCTCTGAGCTATAGTCAAGGTAGAGGTGTCGCCATGTAAGAGAAATCTCTTGGTTAATAAAATAATCAACAACTCAGAAATATTAGATACTATTAAGTATCGGTTTGTTGCACATCGTCCATGGAGTAATACCTTGGGAAGCGGTTATCACTCCTTGGTAGACTGCTTCTTTGATCTAGCACTCGTGTCCACGCAATTGAGCTTGGCTTTTCTGCTCAACTGCTCTACTATTGAGTGCGCGGAGAATAATTAGGGAGATCGAGTTATTCTTACCTTGATTCGATATTTGTTTATACATTCAAGCTCTCCGGAATCTTTGGCAATTGAGACCCTACATCTCGTGAAGACGAGCTCCCACCCTCAATCTTGCTCTTTGTGGCAGTGCCAATTATTGAGGGTTCAACAGGATACATGGGACAAAGATACTCATCCGTGGCATCCTGATTGATCTTAGAACCCTTGAGTTTGCCAAACCAAAGAGGTGATTTTTTATGGACTTTGTAATGAGTTTTTGGATTCAATGGCTCATTCGTTGAATTCTCCTTGAATTGGTGTTTGCGTTGCACCAGCTCTCGGCCAACAAGATCGTCGAAATGCGTTGCTATGTGCCTTCTCAATAAAGTCTTATTGCTCGGTATGCTCAACAATGAGGTGAAGGTATCAATATTGAAGCCATCCTCATAAACGATCAAACCACCATGCACACCACTGCCTCGGAGATTCGGAGCGAATTCCGCTGAATTGATGTTCCTCAGCCATTCCATAACTCGAAAACATGTCCAAAGTTGTAGGTCGGCAACATTCTCTTTCAAAACTTTAGCTTTCATCAAAGCTCTAGTAGTGGCATCGGTTAGTCCAGTGTTACCCAGTTCATTGTCGGCATGGTGACTATTTGAGGAATCAGAGTTCATGCTTTCAGGCGTGGATCTTCGCTTGAGTAGCTGCAAGTCGAAGTTGATCGAGCGCAAAACTTTGATTCCACATCTAATAGAGGAATGATGCAGGACAATCTTGATTCCCATACTCAACAAATCTTCGATTGTCAAATAGTTTAGGACCCTACCGTCAACTCGTGCATCGATGAATGCATCTTTGTACTGAGGCAGACCAATATCATCAAGCCACCTCGCTACCCAGAGATAATCCAGCTTTGCAGCCGCCTTTGTCACCTTATCACAGTCTCCGTTCAATTCTGACAGCGCTAGTCTCAATTTTTTACCATGGAGATGATTTGTAATACCTAACCCTTTGTCAACCTCGGCAGGTGTTGCGTTCATTATGTGGGCGCCACACTTTGCCCAACGTCGACACTGATTGGCGTACATATTAAGACCAATCGTGGTCAGCCAGTCAACAAGCATATCCGTGTCCCATTGTGCGAATGGTTTATCGGTGCGAAATTCTCTTCTTGCTGCTGCTGTCCGCAGCGGAGGACCCACCAAGGTGGACCTTGTAGCACCTCTCTGAAAAGGACCAGATGTGGGTGTGATGGGGACCTCGATGGGTGGCATACGGATATCTGATTTGCTCGATGTTCCTGGGTCCACATTGGAGTCTGACCGTCGGAAGACACTGAGTATCTTTCTTATACCGCTAGGTTTTTTCACTGGGGTCGATGGACTCTTTGATGGCAATATAGGAAGGAAGCCTGCGAGCGAGTCTGAATCGTCCTTTTTTCTGTCTTTGGGGGTTGACTTCTTGGTGTTATCTGGACTCGGCTCACCTATAGTATCATAGAGGGTAGAACTAACGGCGTGCCTTTTCATATCAATGCCACCCGTCCTCGACTCAGAAGTCATTGTAGTTGCGGATTGTCTATTGTTTGTCGCCGTTTCTGGCGTCCGGTTTTCATTGCTACTCTGATTTGATGTGCTATTGCTATCGTCCAGATTTGTGACTAAACAGTTTGATGATACTTGATATTGCGGGTCATTTTGGATGGGTGCATTGGATTGGCGCTCATTATTTGCGCTTCGTTTTGGCCTGGAATCACCGGTAGTATTGGATGGATCATTTTCGTCTGTGATAACCGCATTTTCAGGACTCTTCATCGATCTCGGTAATGTTTTGTATCGACGAGTGTCTCTACTGAGTGGGGTCGACGCTTGATTCAGTTGGCTTTTGAGCGGGGAGCTAGGATCATTAAGGGAGCTCATGTTTGGGTCACCATACATAACGGATGGGTGAAAGTTCTTCTCTAATAGGAGTGGTCGTTTGCTTGGGGTCAATTCCTCTGGAATCTTGGCCCAAACGGAGGCATCACGGTCGGAAGAGTTCAAATGTTGCAACTGCGAAGTTGATGATCTTGTGCTGACGATTGAGTCAGCTAGCATCGAGGATCTAGCATAAGAGTTGCGGGTAAATTCTGAGTTTGATCTACCTGGTAAAGCAAATCTTTTGCTTAGCTCATTCATAGATGCTCGGTCGTCACTATTTGTTGCCGCCGAATTAGTGGTGCGAGAGTTAGGCTGAGTCTGTATCCGAGTCATTTTAAGTTTCAGAATCGCTACTTCAGTCTCTCTCTCCATTAACGTAGCATTTAATGTCCTAATAAGTTCATGATTGGTTGATCTTTCTTTTTCGTGTGCACTAATCTGACTCTTGAGTCGAGCTATCGTTTGATTTAATAACTCATTTTCGTTTTCCAATCTATTTCTATTATTCAACTCCTGTTGGACCAACTTCTCGAACTGATTGCAGGTTTTGGTGGCGCTAAGAACGGATGCTTCGAGTTCTTTGATCTTGAAGACCTGCTGCCTGATTTTGTCAGCGAAATTCTGTAATTGAGTATCTTTGAGCTTCAATTGCTCTTTCAGGTCTTTGTTCTCACGCTGCTTCCGGTTCCAAGTATTCGAGTCGACGGTTACCTTATTGACTAACTGCTCGCCGTGATGAGAGTGCTTAGAGTCTGGTGTCTCAGCATCCTTACCATTATTTTTGCTGGGAACGCTTGCTTTCGGAGTCTGTTGTTCCAATAGATTCGTGTCTACGGGTTGGTTTTGTGAATTTGATTTTCCCGAGCATTTGGTGGTCTCTTGGTCTAATCCATCAGAATTCTGATCCATCTGCCGCGCAGGATTATTTCTAGTGCCAACGGGAGACTCTTGATCTAGAGGGGGATTATATGTGCTGTTGTCGCTATTATTTTTGGACGATGATGTAGTTTCCTCACTTGTTTGGTCGTTTTGAGTGTCGCTATTCACTGTTGGCTTAAGTGAACCTGCAGGCTGAACAAGAGCGTCACCATGAGGCGTGGATTTCTCCGAATGGTTTTGTTGTTTCTTCAAGTTTGAATTCTTTTTCTTGGCATCATTCCTTTTTTTATTCTTCGATGATTTGTTGGCATTATTCTTTTTGTTTGGGGAATTTGGTTGGCTTTTACTGGGCGTTGATGCCGGAGTAGACTGATGTGAGTTTCCATTATCATGTGTTGCGGTCGAGTCCTTTGTTGAATCACTATTGGACAATGAATGTTGCTTTGGATCTGTTACCATCTTGAGATTTTCTGATAAGTGATCTTTGTTTCTTTTGTTCGCATTGTCGTCAGTGGTTGTTCTCCGCTCTTGGTTGATCACACTTCATTGAAGTGCGATTAATTAGCCTGATGAATTATGTTGCCGAGAGAATTGATTTGCCTGTCCACCATAGTAAAAATGTTTATTTGATGCTCTCTAATATTGATGTGATCTGGCTATATGAAGTTAAAAATGATCAACTAAAAGACAAGACTAGGGGAGGAAGTGGACATGGACCGAGTGGCATAAAACGGGGGTTTTATATCGCAAACACTGCCCATGCTTTCGGCTCTACGCAAATCACCACCAGCGGAATCGTGTGCATATGAAGTTGCCAGCAACCTTTGCAGGGTGCGTAATGGGTGCGCCGTTCGGCTAGCAGTGACGACTTTCAATTGCCACTCCGAGTAGCTCGCTTACGTCCGCCTCTAGTCCATAGCAATCAAGCGTAAATTATATAGATAGCAACTAATTGATCCTGCTGGGTCCAGCTTGATTCCAGCTGTCTTTCCTTTCGCTTTCGGCATGTGGTTAACTCATTCGATGGGCAATCAGCGGGATTAGTCTCTACCAAACTCTGATGGTTAGAACGATCACGTTTGGGTCGAGCACAGAGAATCAATGTACTTTTCAACAGACAACAGGTTAATAGGCTATATTTATTTGAATATGAGATAACAATTGATAATTGAACAAAAAAAAACTTAACTAAACAGTTGATAATGGCGCCATGTTGATTGAATCTGGTTGTTGATTTGTTGTGTCCTGAAATCAATCAAAGAATCTAGCTAAAGTAAATAACGGGTCCATTGATTTGTTTTAGCGACCACGATTATCTCTTGCAACTGGGTCCCACTACTTCACATCAAGACCATTATAGCTATTCACTAAAAGCAATAACAATAACAATTTCGATATATATATATATGTGTGTGTTTAAATATATATATCTACATAGATTTGTTTCGTCATAATAGTGAGAATAATTATAATTAAAGATCGTGAGGACAATCAATTTCGTCGAGGTGAGGTATTCATTTGCAGGAGTTTCAATAGAGTTTCATCTAGATTCTTCTAATGTCCTATTGCTTAACTTTCTCTTTCTCCTAAGAGCATCGAATCGTGGTTCGATTTCCGATGCATCGAGGGAGCGTAATAATTGATGACCATGGGTGAGAGACGTGGCTTGGTTTTCTAAATTTACAACTAAGATAAAGATCTTCATCCGGTGATCAGTTGGTTGAATTTGAGATTAGTCCATCCTTGAGCAATGAGTCACCTATGGTTGCTCATCAATTGTTTCCCAGCAGTTGATCTCAACCGCGAGAGGAAACCAGTTGGCAAGGGTGGTGGGGCTTACATGATAGAACTTGGTGTAAAATTTGTAACATTCTGAAAGAATAATAATAACTTAGGGGCATAGATTTGTATGTTGGCTAGAAAGTGTGTAAAATAAGTCTCTATATAAACAACAACAACAACAACGAGAACATCGATCGGTCGGTGGTTCTGCGCGCATAGATCATGCATAAATAGGCCTATTTGCGGGCCGCATTGTGCAAGAGGGCACTATGGGGAAATATTATGCATTGAGTATTGGGGCCATTGTGAGATTGGGGCCCGAGTTGAGCTGAACGAGTGCGGCTCACCATTCAAATGGTTGGCAATTGACAATTGACTATAGACAATCGACAATTGACAATTGACGAGTACTTGAGTGTCGTGGATTATGATACATATGCTTGGATTGGAGCCGAAGTTGGAATCTTGCGCCCACAGTCACTGGATTGCCTCGATGACTTGCATCACTCGTCCATGCCCATTTCCATCTCGTCCACGTCCTGGTCCACGTCCAAGTCCTGGTCCTCGTCCATCATCCCCGACGAGGCCCACTTGTTGCTCGGCCCATTTGAGCCCTTTTTCGTTCCAAAGGAGTGGCCATTGTTTGCAAGCGCCAGGAAGGCCATGGGATTGTTGTTGGCGCTCGTGTGTTGCGAGTGGTGATTTTGGCCGGCCGACCTGATGGTCGTTTGCTGTTGGGGAAGTTGGCAATTAAGATGAAATCTAAATATATGAAACCGGAGCGAGTCGCGCCTATTTACAGTGAAATCACAATCGTCAATTGTGCAAGAGAATATATAACGATGATCATACAAATGGTTCAAATATTGTCTCCAAAATCTGAATGTCCTAGTTCCATTGCCGCAGAATTGACAACAATAAGGCCGCTGGCCGTGCACCTGGTGATTGTGTTTGTCATAATCGAAGGTGGCCTCAAAGCGCAAGTTGCAACTGTTGCAGAGGAACTCGCCCCTTCGTCTGTTGAATATTTTCATCACCTCGTCGACGGGCGTCTCGGTGAACCAGTCCTTTTTGAGCTCCAAATGTATAGACTGGTGTTGCATCAATCTGTGCCTATCATCAAAGGAGGACCCACAAGTGTCGCACTCAAAATCGATGATCGGCCCCGCCTGGCCCGCCGGCCCGCCCCCATTCGTCTGGGTGGGCGTGCCCGCGAGGTGGCCGCTCGCGTGCCCCCCGTTGCCCATGGATCCACCCAGACCCAGGCCCAGACTGTGGGCCGCCTCGAGCTGAGAGCCCGCCAGCAGCGCCGCCGAGCCCAAGTGGTGGTGGCCGCCCGCCAGGTGCCCGTGGTGCTGCTGCTGCGGGTTGTGGTGATGATTGTGGTGGTGGGCGTGGCTGTGCGCGTGGGCGTGGCCGCCGTGCGAAACCCCTGCGCTGGCGAGCGCGGACAGCGCGGCGGCCGCCTGGGCGTGGCGCTGCTGCTGGACCCGCTGCTGCTGCTGCCCGAGGGCGGCCATTGCGGCGGCGGCGGCGGCAGCGGCGGCGGCCGCCGACGAGCCGCCCCCACTTGAGGCGCCCCGCTCGAGCTGCTGCTCCTGGTGGGCGGCGGCGGCCGCCGCCGCAGCCAGACCCTGGAGGGCGGCCCGCGTGTTGTAGCCGGCGCCCGCGCGGGAGGCCGCCCGCTGCTGCTGCTGCTGCTGGCGGCCCAAGCCGAGCGAGTCCATCAGGTGCAGGTTGGCGCCCGACTTGCTCATGGAAGTGTGCGAGGCGCCCCCGCCACTCGACGAGGCGCTGGAGCCCGCCGAGGAGGTGCACGAGCCCGCCGACTTAGCCGCCGACTCTTGGCCGCCAGCGCCGCCGCCCCCAGTCTGCGGCTCCACCGAGTCCACCAGCGCCCGGTGGATGGCGGCCGCCAGCACCAGCTGGTTGCTGTCGTCCAGGCCCACCGACGAGCACAGGTCCTCCAGCGACGTTTGCTGGGCCAGGAACTGTTGCAGGTGGAAGGAGAGCCCGGCCGAGTTGGCCAGCTCGGCGCCACTCTGCTGCTCCTGCTCGCTTGCTGCTGTGGCCACTTGCTGGTGCATCTGCTGCTGCTGCTGCTGCTGTTGTTGCTGTTGCTGCTGTTGCTGCTGGTGCAGACGCTCCACCACGTTGCCTAGATAGCCCTTCCTGCTGGCCTGACCCGCGGACTGTCCCAGGGCCGCCGACTGGCTCAGGCCCAAGAGGGCGCCCTCCGGCGAGTGCACCTGCACTCTGAGCCGCTTGGCGCCCGCCCGGCTCGCCAGCAGCTCGGCCGAGCTCAGGTCGCTCGCCCGCACCCCAACCTGCACCCTTCCACTTCCGCTTCCACCTCCACTTCCGCCCACAGGCCCACTTCCGGCCTCCGTGGCTTGCCCCAGACTGGCCAGCTGTCTGGCCGCCTGCTGCTGCTGCTGATGGCCGGCCTGCTGGGCCGCGCTCAACGCCGAGCTCAACCTCGCCCACTGGTCCTCCTCCTCCTCCTCATTCTCGTCCAGCGGCTCCCTTTGGCTTCCGGCCGGCGTGGCCTCTAGAGCCTCGCCAACTGAGTGGCGGCCTTGCTGCAGGTGGCTGAAGGACCAGCGGATGAAGGAGCTGAGCGAGTCGGCGCTGTCCTTCGAGAGGCGCCTCTTGCGCGACACCTCAATGATGTCGATCAGCTGCTCCTGCGTCTTGCCGTTGCTTGAGCTTGGGGCTGCCGCCGAGCTGTGGCCGGAAGTGGAGCTAAGCTTGGACTCTTGCGCCTCCTCGGCCGTGTCGAAGCCGCTCTCTGCCAAGCTCAGGCTGCTTGTGGTGCTGCTCGTGTTGCTCGTGGTGGAGGTTTGCTTGTGCGAGCTGTCCAGCTTGTTGTTGTTCGAGTCGCTGCGTTCCATCGAATGCTTGCTATCATTATCATTATTATTATTATTATTATTGTTTGTGTCTTCGTCTTTATCACTGCGGTTGGCGCCGGCGGCCAGCGCACTGTCGGTGGGCGACGAGCACGCGTTTGAGGGGCTTGTCTTTACAAAACTGTTGTCATTGTTATTATTATTATTATTGTTGTTGTTGTTGTTTGGTTCTCGCTGCTGGCTGGCCGCCGCCGCAGCAGCAGCAGCAGCAGCTGCAGCCGCCGCCTGTTTGATCTTGGACAGCATGATGCTTGAGGCCTTCTCGAGGCGCTTCTGTTCCTGCTCCTTGAACTTAAACTCCAGATTATAATTGATGCGCTCCTTCAATCTTTGGCTCCTGCGCCTTTCCTGCTGCTGTTGCTGGAAACTGTGCTGCCTCTGGCGCAGTTTCTGGTGCTGCTGCTGCTGCTGCTGCTGAGGGTGGCCCCTTTGCACACTTGCCAGTGCCAGCCGCTGGCTGTTGTGGCTCGCCGGCTCACTGTGACTGTGGCTGCGAGCGCGCCCGTTCACCTTGGGCCTGAGCTTGGGACTGGCGCTGGTTCTGCTGCTTCCGGTCGTGCTCGTCGTGCTTGTGCTCGTGCTTGGCCTCCTTCTGGGGCCACTTAGGTTTGGGCTCGAGTTGAGCCTAAGCTTGGCCGCGGCCGCTCGCTGCTGCTGCTTCAGCTGCTGCAGATGCTGGAGCCTCAGCTGATGGTGCTGCTGCTGCTGCTGCTGGAGGTTGTTGTGGCTTCTCTGTTGCAAGTTTCTCCTCCTCTCTCTCTGCTGCTCTTCCTCCTTCACCCTCAGCTCCTGCTGCTCCAGATGGTGGCTAGTCTTTTCCTCTGGTCCTTCTTGGTTCTCTATTATCTCAATTGGACTCATTCAAATAACTTTTTCTCCCCCAGCTTGAAGCGCCAAAACGGTTCCAGTGCAATTAGAACCAGACTCTTTTCTCCTAAACTTCTCACACTTTTCCTCACACTTTTCCTCAAAAACTCATCAAAAACTTCTCAAAAACTCCTCCAGTGTACAACTACATTCGAGCCACACACACATACACTGGCAGCTGGACCAGGTTGAAACCTTGATGGAAATTGGCCAAAATCTCACTCTTGAATTTTATCCAAACTTTCTTTGGATAAACTTTCTTGCTTTTTCTACTTATTGTCTTCGAAATTAGCAGATTCTTCCCAATTCAAAACTCTTTGGAAATATCCGAACTCTTCGGAATTATCTGAACTCTTCAGATATTCTCCCACTAACTAGATCTGGTCCCCTGGCCGCCCCTTTGGGTGAGCCTGAAGTTGTCTGTTTGGGTGGAAAGTGCGTGGAAGTTGCTCATTTGTGCGCCTCTCTGTCTCTGTCTCTGTCTGGCTGGCCGATGTGAGTCGCAAACACAAGATGCAAGCTCAAAAGGCGCCCGAAAAACTTCACTCGGCCTCTCCAATTTCTCCTTCTCTCTAGCTCCACAACAACCACTTCTTCTTCGCCTCAATTTCGGCCCGCAGACTGTTGTTTCCAACGCAACGCAAACTAAAACCAAACAACCTTCTTCCAACTGGCCAAATGGAACCAGAAAGCAAGAACAAATGCACACCTGTTGCTTTAGTGGCGCTCACTGTGCTTTCATTTGCTAGTGTTGCTTGTCAGGCTGAATGTTTGCTTGTGTGCTTGTGTGCAACTGTGTCTAACTGTTTGTCTGTGTGCGACTGTGCTCCTTTTGGGCGGCCAACTTTTCTGTCTGCTTCCACCAAATTCACTCATTAGCTTGGGCCTGCTTTTTGAGGCCAAAAATGTGTTGTACTGCACACTGGCCAGTTTCTCTGTCACTTTCGCTTTCTGCTGCTTATCCTCCGCTGCTTATCCTCCGCAATTCAACTCTCTCTTCTTCCTTCGCCTCTTCCTTCGTCTGCACCTAGTCTCTCTGGCCAACGTTGGAGCGTCCGAAGAGGAGAATGCGCCGCCGCCGCTCACTGTCTCGCCGCTGCCCAACAGAACCTCTCAGCTCTCAGCTCCCAGCCTGCAGACCTAAGCGCCAAGGCACAATGAGATAAGCCCCAAGGGAGAGGCAAAGTCCGCCTTCCTCTACTTCAAGCGACGCACTCAATCCGCAGGCTCCACTTCCACTTCCACTTCTGGCCAGTCGGTGAGCTGGTGAGCTAGTGGCAAGCAGCAGCAAGCGAGCAACAAGCAGCATCCTCTTCCTATGCCGCCCGAAGATTCCCAAACGGAGCTCCTTTTCGGCTCCTTTCGGGCTCCCTTTGCGCTTTGCTCTCGGCAAACTGGCCAGCCTAGTCCACCGACAACAGGCCGTTATTTTCCCTTTCGCGCCCACTTTCTGCCTTTCTGCCTTTCTGCATTTCTGCCTTTCTGCATTTCTGCCTTTCTGCCTTTCTCTCAGCTCTCAGCTCACAGTAAGCCAGATGCTTTCCAAACGCTTTCCGCCCTTGCCTCTGCGAGCGCCAAATTCACTACGCATCAACTTTCGCAAAGCCTCCAGCCCAACGGCGCAACTCGCTCCCAACTTCAAACTCGCCCCCTTCTGGCATCCTCATCTCGCCAGCTAAACAGCAAGCTAGCCAGCCAAAAAGCCAACCAAAAAGCTAGCCAGCGAGCCAACCAACTGAGAGCAACTCTCTCCCGCGCACTTTCCCTTGCCAATGGCCACCAACTGCAAGCCTAACGGCTTGCAGTTACTGTCCAGCTCGCAGCTCGCAGCCGCTAACTGTTGCCCGCCGAGTGCCAACTTTCCGCCAGCTGCCAGCCCCGCTCACTTCCCTCCTCCGGCGCCCGTTTGGCTCGCCGCCTCGTGCCGCCTCCAAGCGCCGCCCAGCCGCTGCCCACCGGCGTCTGTCCGTCTGGCTGGAGGCTTGCTCAAACGGGCTTAGCGGCCAGTTGCTCCTCGTCGTTTGGCTGCAGCTCCGCAACTCTGCAACTCTGCAACTCTGCTGCCTGTTGCTGGCGAGCTCTCTCCTCTGGCGCCGCAACGTCCACAAGGCCCAGAGAGCAAAGTGGCGAGCACTAGTTCTCCACAGTTGCAGTTTGGAACTGCAATTGGGATTGCAATTGCAATTGGAGTTGGAGTTGGAGAGAGAGGCTGCCCATTGGCTGGAGCTGGCCGGCGGCGAGGCAGCCGAGCGGCAAAGTTGCGCCCCGCAGCCAGTCTGTGGCGGCTCGCAGACTGTGACTTGCAGTGCAGAGAGTGCGCTGCAGACTGTATGCAGCACAGTGTGTGCCGCAGACTGTGTGCAGTGCGTAAGGTGTTCGGTGCGTTAAGTGTGCGCTGCCATTGGACAGTGCAGCTCTACTCTGCTGCGAGCGCGCGTCGCACATAAGCACCGACAACAGTGAGCGGCAACTGGCGAGCGCCAACCTGTTGCTCTTCGTCGCAGTCTCGGCGGCGCAGCAGCTCGACTGCGCTTGACAAACTGGCGGCGCCAATTTGGCTCGCCTGCCAAATGGTCTGGCGCGCCACGAAAGGGCTCGTCTGCCAGCTCGCACACAACTGCATGCAATCAGCGCCGCCGACCACTGTCTGTGGCGGCCAAACGGCGCCCGGCGAGCAAATAAACGAGCCCCACACGAGCTGGCCGCCCCTCCACTGGCGCGCCTCCACTGGCCAGCGTGTGGCGGCCGCGCTCGCCAGTTTGAGAGCCCGTGGGAGAGCGCCGCCCGCTGGACAGTCTGTGGCAAGCGAGTTGCGCTGGCCACTCGCGCCGGCCACTCGCTTGCGCCGGCCAGTTGCGAGCCACCGGCAACAGTCTGCTCATGATGGCCGGCCGAGCCATCACGCACTGGGCCGGCCGCCTCCTCATCCTCGTAGCTGGCGCATTAAAAGACCATTAGCGCGCCGCCGTTGGGCGGCAACACTCGAGAGCGTGTGGATCAGGCAGTCTCGAGTGGCCGCCGGCTGGCCAGCTCGCCGGAACTGAAGAGACTCGGCGCCGATTAGTGCGGCCGGCCCGCTCTTGGGCGTGTGTGTGCGGCGGGCGAGGATGAGGATTGCCGGAGCGAAAGAGTGAAGAGAGGAGGGAAAGTGGAAAGTGGAAATGGGAGGCGGAAAGCGGCGAGTGGAGACCAAAGACTGAAGACTGAAGACTGGAGACTGGCCCGCAGACAGTCTGCACTGCGTTGCGGTCTAATTGGAGGGGGAAGAACTTGGGACGCGCATGCAACTGTGCAGTGCTTTCCCCCGCGCGCGCTAGTCTGCGGGGCGCCGCGCGGAGAACTGTCTTTTCTGCGTGCGGCGCGCAGAGAAGCGAGTGCGCCGCAGAGTCGGCCTGCTCGAGTGCGGCCGGCCAGCTGGAAGGCGCGCCGAGCCAGTTGAGCTCGCCAAGCTTGCCGAGCTAGTTGAGCTTGGCGAGCTCGCCGCTGGCCAGCTTCCTGGCGCCACAATGGCGCCTCTTCACACTTGTCAGACGGCATTTCTACCCGAGTCGCCCTGGGCCAGCCCGCGGGCCTGGCGACCAAGCGGCGCTTCAAGCTGGCCCTCGAGCGGCGGACCTGCGGCCCCACAATGCGGCAGCGGACGCACACACAGACGCACGGGCGCCTCTTGGAGTGTGTTTGCGGGCGAGAAGGCCGGGCGGCAAGGCGGAAAGCGGCGGAGGAGCAGGAAAGGCGAAAGGCGAAAACGGACAGACGTGAGCTCGCGGGCTTCTTGCAGAGGCGAGCATTGTGTGCGGCGCGCACTCGCCAAGCTCAGCTCGACAGGCGCGTCGAGCGGCGTGCAACCAGCGCAACAAGTGCGCCGATTACCTGGCCCAGCTGCTGGCAAGCTGGCAAGCTCGCCAGCCAGCCAGCCAGCCAGCTTGCCAGCTTGCCAGCTTGCCGCAAGCGAGGAGGAAACGAGTTTGCTCGCCGCCGTCTGGCCGCCGCAAGTCGGGCGCCACTCGGCCAGCTCGAGGCGACGGCCGAGCCTCGGGCCTGGCGGCATCTGGCGCGCTGACCAACGCCGTTGACCTAGTTTCGCGGCTCGCACTCTGCGGCGCGCTCACTTCCTCGTTGGCGTTCCCAGACAATTCGTGGCGCGCCTTCCGCCCTGCTGGCTTCCTGCTCGCCGGCGCAACCAGAGCTCCACTCCGCTGCCTTTGGACTGTGAGCCGCAGTCTGTGGCCGGCCGCAGCCAGTTGCGCGCCCCCACTCGCCCGCTGCCCACTCGCAAACACTCTCGCCTCATCCTCGCCTGCCCACCGGCGCCACTCTCGCCTTAAAGCCAGCCAGCCATCTAGCTGGCCAGCTAGGCAGTAAGACAGCAAGCTAGCTGGCCAGCAAGCTCGCCAGCAATCCCGCCATCTAGCCAGCTCGGCTAGATGGCCCGCAACTCGGCAAGCCGGGCAGAAGGCTGGCCAGCTCCCAGGCTGCCTTGCGGCGAATGGCGCAGCAGTCGTGCTCTGGGCGCTCCTCTTTGCTTCAGCAACTCCGACAAGTGTCCAGGATAACTGCGCGCTCCACTCGCACGCCCCAAACTCGCCCGCCCAGCCCAGACAATGAGGGCCAGCCATCATCATTATGCGCTCCCTAAATCCTCCCTCCTCGCCGTTTTCTCGCCGCTTTCTCCTCTTCCCTTAGAGCTCCCCCCAAGCTTCCCTCGAGCTTCCTGTTCGCCGGCCAGCCAGCCAACAAAACCGCCTCGCCGACGTAATCACCTTAGACTCCGTCTCGCCAAACTGCCCGCCAGGCCCAGTCTCTCCAGGCTCCCCCCTCGAGCTGGCCAGCCAAATTTGCCAAGACCGACGCGGCGCACACTCACGCTCAGGCGTCTGCCACGCTCCAGCCGCAACCAATTGGCCCTCAGCCCAACTGCGTCCGTTCCTAGTCACTGGCAGTCACTCTCAGCCACTCTCAGCCGGCGAGCAAGCGGCCCGCATGCAGTTCCAGTCTCAAGGCGCCCCCAAGAGGCGCCCACATTCTTCTCCGGCCTCAGCTCAACCACAGGTCTCCACTTCCGGTGGTTGGAGAGCTCATTTGAGACTCTCAGATGGCTGGGATGACCAATTCTATGGGTGGTTCTAGCACGCAGCTCGACTGGAGACACTTCGCCTGAGCTGGCAGAGAATTTCCAACACTCCCAAGCCCATTCACCTGCACGCGGCCCAGTGCCACCAAGATGAGTGTAAATTTTTCAGGCCTCGCTCGCGCCATCTACCTGTTCGAAAGTGAACCAGCGAGCGGCGCACCACAGTGAGCGGCCCGTTGTTGTTATTTTACACTCCCATGGCACCACCACTCGACTGAAGCACGCCCAACGCTACCACACACAGTCCACCACCACACACCTCTCTGCCTCCGTCCATCCCAACGAGATGCTCGCTGCCTGCCCCTTTTGGCTGCCTGCAAACAGCAGCAAAACTAGCAGCAGGAGAAAAACTGATCCCGCCGTCAGCCAGCCCGCTCGAACGAATTACGGATAGCTTAAAAAAGTGGGCGAGATACTCCTCTCAGACTATCCCCCTCGACTCTTGTTGCCCCTCGTAATTCACTCATTAAGGCCTTTTATCAAGCAAAAAACCCCAAACATCCTCTTGCCCAATTGCGCTCACCTGACACACACAATTGCTAACAACAATGATCCATTCAACAACTTAGACAATCAGTCTACTTTTTATATCACTTTTTATCTCAAAGCACCACCATACATTTTCACATAGATCCATTTCAAAACAATCAACTCGTCTACTTATTACAATCATCAATTATTATTATTATCATAATCGATAATATTGTCCTAATTAGGGAAAAGAAATCTCTTATATAGCAGCGGAGTTAACGTTGTAGCAAGACAAACTCCACCACTTATATATTATATCTCAGAGCTCTCACTTCCATGGGCTGATCTCCATAGAGTTATCTCTCAAACAACTTAAACAAAACCACCTGCATGATGTTCAACAATCCAACTTATTGGCAATAGTTAACCAGGATCAAAGTCAAGAAGTTTGCACTTAATTGATAATCATCAATTCAAAAGGATGAACACAAATATTGGCAAATTATCTATCTTTGTTCTCCTTCTACATGTCACATTGTCCACATGTTTTCTCTTAGTTCTTGGTGACAAATCAATCAATACCCACCAGCTTGAGCAGGCGCCTAAAAGCACACCAACAACTGGAAATCATCCCGCCACACCAAACAGTAGCACAAAATATTACGATGCCCCAGCTGCACCAACTCACGGAAATGTTAGATGTAAATGCGTTTGTCCATCACCACCTCCAGAATACAGCCCAGATCAAAACCCTCAACGTCGTTTATATGTTGGTAACACCTCTCCGGATGAGTGCAACTGCTACAAGGTAGTCCAACCACATTTAAGTAGAAACATCATATTGAAAGATTTCTGTGCTAAATGCGAATGCAAATATCAGAGCAGAAATACCACAACAATTAGATGGTTTGTGGTATTTGCACTAATTGTCGTAACTGCTTTATCTTTGTACATGATCATCACTACGAGCACAAAGATTGGCGGTATTGCATACGAATCGTGGCCGTCCGAGGCTGAGATAAGCAATGAGAATAATCAAAACAATAACAACGGCGCCAGTTCAAGAGTCCCAACTTGGCATAGCACACAGATGGCAATAAATAGAACTAAATTTGGAGGGGCCTCGGCATGGCTTTGTCTGATGATTGTTGGTGTTGTTGCTGGTGCAGTGGCAAGTGTTGTAGATATTGCAACTGGTTGGATGAAGGATCTCAGGGAGGGAATATGTCAAGGAGCTTTCTATCTGAATCGTGAACAATGTTGTTGGTCATCAAATGATACAATATTTGAAGGTGCTCACTGTTCCAAATGGAAAACATGGCCACAATTACTGGGCATAACGGCTGACTATAGTTTTTTTGATTATATAATGTCATATCTAACATATATATTATCTAGTTTGTTATTTGCCGGTTTAGCTGCACTATTAGTTAAACGTTTTGCACCCCATGCCAGAGGATCTGGTATACCAGAGGTGAAGACGTTGCTATCTGGTTTTGTGATAAAGGGTTATCTAAGCAAATGGACATTCACGGTTAAGAGCATATGTATGGTTCTAGTCGTGGCAGCTGGATTGAGTTTGGGTAAAGAGGGGCCATTTGTTCATATAGCCTGTTGTATAGGTAACATAGTATCGCACTTCTTTCCAAAATATGCCAGAAATGATGCGAAGAAACGCGAAGTTTTATCCGCCTCCTCGGCGGCTGGAGTCTCGGTGGCCTTTGGAGCTCCAATTGGTGGCGTCCTATTCAGTTTGGAAGAGGTATCCTATTATTTCCCTCTAAAGACTTTATGGCGATCGTTCTTTTGTGCTCTAGTTGCAGCGTTTGTGCTAAGGAGTATCAATCCATTCAGCAATGAACATATGGTAATGTTTTATGTGGATTACACAAGGCCATGGATATTATTTGAATTGTTGCCCTTCGCTTTGCTTGGAGCATTTGGTGGAATTATAGGATCAATGTTTATTAAATTTAATGTCAGATGGTGTTATATTAGGAAGACATCAATATTGGCTCAATATCCTGTGATTGAGGTGCTAGCAATAGCATTCATAACGAACTTTATTGGTTATCCAAATGAATTCACAAGAATGAATTCGTCCGAGTTGATCAAATTATTATTCTCGCCTTGTGGCATAGCCGACGTTTCAATGCTATGCGATTATCAGAGAAATTTTACCGATAAGATTGACACCTCAAATAGGATTTATATTGCCGAGGCTGGTCCAGGTGTATACAAATCGTTGTTTTTCTTGACACTCGCTTTAATGTTTAAATTTGTAGTTACAATATTCACCTTTGGCTTAGCGGTTCCCACAGGATTGTTCATTCCAGCAATGACAATGGGCGCCATAACGGGGCGCATAATTGGAGTATTAATGGAGCAGATAGCCTACAATTATCCTGACTTATGGGTTTTCCAGAATGCCTGTTCAACTGGCGAGAATTGCATGACACCTGGCCTGTACGCAATGGTTGGTGCGGCGGCAACTTTAGCCGGTGTGACGCGTATGACAGTGTCTCTGGTGGTGATAATGTTTGAGCTCACCGGTAATGCAGACTTCATTGTTCCTGTCATGGTGGCAGTAATGTTTTCCAAGTGGGTTGGAGACGCTTTTGGCCGCCAGAGCATCTACGATGCGCATATTTATCTCAACGACTATCCCTGTTTAGATCCGGAGGAGAAATTCAACGCTGCCTCAAATCATGCAGCTACCGCCAATACAAACAACCACGTTTTACAAACAACAAGCACCACAGTCATCGGTCCGCCAGGAACAGTTAACGGGACTGCTCTCCAGCTCGAACGGGTCTCGGAGGAAACTTGAGTTTCGCCCATGTGATTGGACACGGTCGTCGGGATCTCTCACAAGTCTCTCTGTGTCTATAGATTCAAAAAGCTATAGACATTAAAGTGGTCATTTGCGTCACAATTTGGATTTCTATGCTTTGGCTCGAGTTGGGCGCCTGTATGTGCTTGTGTTATTGGCACTGCGCCCCGGAGAGATAGCGGCAAGTGTGATGCTGCTGAGGCAAGCGGGATGAGCGACTCATCGGGGGGTAGAAAAGAGTGGAGAGAGAGGAACTGACTAGATGGATGGGAAGGCACAGGGTAGGGAGGAGACAGGAACAGCGACAGAGGTTCGAGAGAACAAAACTTCTTATATAGGCGGTTGTGTACAAATAATTTAAAATTTATATTTTCTGCTTTTGCCGCTGATCAATCGGTTTGCGTGTGTGCACGTTATATGGTGGTTTGTTTGTTGCTGATTGTTGGCCTCTCTCTCTCTGCCCCCTCTAGTGAGCGTCTCGGTTCCAGTTTCTTGGGTCGGATGGTTGGTTTTGATTTTCTTTACTTGGTATTGTCTTAATGCTGCTTGTACACACTTGGTGTGTTTGGGACCACTGGGAGGGCCAACTGTGATCTGTGGTCACAAGATAAAGGTGGAAGCCGATGAGGTCGACGAGGAGGAGCTCTTTTTGGCTGCCCTATCACGCTGGCGGCGGTTTTTAAACCAATTGCTTACTTGTGTCGTTGTTAGGCCCGTCATTGAGGCTAGTTGCCGTTTGTCCTGCGGGGTTGGATAATGGTTCCTCTGGTACCATTTTCTCAGTCTATCTCTGGACTTTTCTTTAAAACAATAGCTTGTCTCCTCTCCGTCCCATATAGTTCTAGGCAATGGAAATTTCCTTCTAATTCTATATTTGCCCACCGCTCCCAGTGGTTTGCCTCTAAATTTTTCCGCCTCAATATAATGAGCATTGAGCCATAATTCTTGTAATTTCCCATGAGAGGCTGGACTGAAATTGTGCTGCTCTAAGAGTTTATACAGTTGTTTGAATTCACCATTATGAAAATATAACAAAGCTTTTGCCTTAAGAACTGATTCATTGTTTTGTATTGCCTCAACATTGGCCGGCAAAGACCAAAGAAATCGGCCCAAACGATTGATGTCACCAACCTGCTGAAGAACCTCACAAACACAAGCCACCTGTTCCTGAGTGAACTGGAATGGTAAGTTGTAGGCGCACATTTTAGCATTTGTATTATGTAATATAATTAGATCTGTGAAAAGAGAGAAGGAAGACGAAGATGAGCTGGAAGATGATGAGTGCTGCTGAGGAGCAGCCAAAGGGTGCTGGCGGTTGTGGTTGCTGTTGTTGTGGTTGTTGTTGTTGTTGTCTGAGCTTGGATCTGTGGGGATTGGAGTATTATTTGTCCTTGTGGGGCTAGCCCTTGTTGCCGCCACCTGCTCGAGAAGGGCCCCCGCCGCTGAGACTCGCTGGGCCTCGAGCAAAGACAGGGAGTGAGCCGTCGTCCAAGGAGCTCGGAGGGGCAGGAGCGGCGAGGCTTGCAGCTGTGGCGAGCCGGCCGACTCAAGTGGCCGCGGGGACGAGCCGAGCAGTGGGCTGAGTTCGTCTCCGTTAAATGGGGCCCGATTTCCCAGAGTCTCTGTGTCCGTCTGCAAGTCTGCTAAGCTCTTCAGCGATTTGCCTTGCCGAGCCTCAAGATGACGCACTTTGGCCAGACTTGTGGCGCTTGATTTTGGGCTAGTTCTGCTTTCGGTGGTTGTTGCGTCTGCTGCCGTTTCAATGAATGAGCTCAGAGTATTGAGTGGCCGATTGAAGTTGTTCATTGCTCTTGAAGTTGGGGCCAGAGGTTCGGATTGGTTGGCCTTTGTGTGTTGGGCTTGTGCCCCGAGTGTGTGCTGTTTGATGAGATATCGAATGGTCTTGGAGACTGCTGGGAGCTATTGGTTGAGTTTGTTTAGTCGTTGTTGTTTGGCCGCCCTTGTGGTAGAGCTGGCGTGAGGTAGTTGTTGTTGCAGTTGCTGTTGCAGTGGTTGTGGTTGTGTAGTTCAAGGAGATGGATTGATAAGGAGAAATGGTTTTAGGCTGATTGATTAAATGGGCTGGCAGCCACTTGTGTGTGTGTGTCTCACTGTTTGTGCGCGCTCCCACTGGCTCACGTTTGGCCTCTGCTCCTTGTGACTGGCCGATCTGTCTCTGTGTCGCCTCCTCTTGAGTTTCCCCTCGTCTCTCTGCCGCCCGTCTGTCTAACTGCAGCAGGGCCAGTTGAGCAGCCCACTGACTCCTTGTGCGCCGTCGCCACTCCACTTGAGCCAGCACTCGCCCGCAGCCGCTCGCACGGGCCCTGTGCAGCCATTTTGCAATCGGAGTGTGCGGCGCGCATGCGCAACGCTCGACAAACTGCCACAACGATCGAGTTTCAGCCTCTTTTTCATCCGCTGCAATTTTCTCTCGCTCAGTCTCTGCGGCCACAAATACAGCCACAAGTTCGGCCGCACGTTCGAGCGCGTCCGCAGCGAACTTGTGGGGAAAGAAATAGTTCGCCGGCGAACTCTGATCTATTGCGAAACATGTGGATCTTTGGCCAGCGATTGGCCCATCGGAAGCGCACACGCATTGGCCAATCTGGCGCGGGACTCGCAAACCAGCGATGCAGCACACGCTTATAGGCCGCGTGTGCTGGCCTGCAGACGACACTTGGCTGCCACTTGGCGGCAGTCTGGCTTTGGGAAAGCCAGACTGGCAGAGGGGCGAAAAGTGGGCCCGCATGAGTGGGAGTTGGCGGGGGATTAGCGCGGGCGGCGAATGAGTGCGCGCGCGCTGCAATAGGCCGACAGCGAACTTGGCCAAGTTCGTCGCTTGCCACTGGTAAGTGAGAGCTCGTCCCAATGGTGCGCGTACCAAGGGCTCAATGGCAGCTGCCTGAGGCCCAAGGCTAAGGCTTATTTAACGAGCGGCAGAGAATGTGCGAGATTCGCTCAGATTCGCTGAGGCTCGCCCGCATTTGCTGCAGCAAGAGACAAAAGGTTGCTTCCTCATGCATTTACATTGTAGAAGCCGCAGCGCCAAGAATCCAGAGCTTCGAGAAGCAAGAAGCACCAAGAGGCAAGAAGCCACATCCGGCGGCGCGCGCGTGCAACTGCAATCAAGCGGCGCCAGTTCCTTTGGAGCACTTGGGCAATTGGCCAGCGCGATTGGCCAGTGCAAGTGGTCGTGTTTGGGCGCGGAAATGGAAATGGAAATGAGTTGAGGCAGAGGCAGAGGCAGAGGCAGAGGCAATGGCAGAGGCAAGGGCAGAGGCAAGGGCCCCATTCCGATGGAACAAAAGACGAGCACGAGCCGCGCAAGAGTCGCCTGGCCCGCTCGAGGGCCGATCTTCCGAAAGGCATGGGCACTTGGCGCTGGTATTTTTTGGGCCAGATTGGGGCCCCTAAGGCCGAGGAGAAGCTCAATTGGGGCGGCGTAATTTGCAGCCCATTGGCAAGAGTGGGCCTCTGGTGCGCGCGCGCATCATTTAGCGCCTCGTGTCTGTTCTCAGGTGGCCTTCAAGTGTCTGTGCTCTGCCTCTCAGCTAAGGTCTGGCGGCGTTTCGTGTTGCTCGTGCGCGCCCGACCAAGTGGTTAGCCGAATTGGAGCCGTTTGGAACTGTTTGGAACTGTTTGCGATTGGCTGGCTGGAGCTCGGCGCACGCATTTAGATGACGACGAGCTCCAGTTGATGATGATGCTGGTGATCACCATCATCATCATCAAGCAGATCAGGTCCAGTTTCGGATCGAGCGCCAGTGTCTTGCGGTCTTGTTGAGCGGGGGACTTGTTGCTCGAGAGTTGGCCAGAGAGAAGCCGGGGAGGCAAATGAGCGAGCGTGTTGCCGGCGTCTTGAGGGCGCGAGGGACATGCTTCGGCGGCCGCGAACTTGGCCTTTATTGCAACATGAACGAGCGCAAAGTGAGCTGAGAGAAAGAGAGAAACAGGCGCACGCTCGTTTCAGTTGCACGTCTCCCAGTTTCTCTTTCTGCCAGTTCTCTGTGGCCGATCTTTGCTGCTTTGTGGTGGCCAGTCCTTAGCAGTTGTTCGTTGTGCTTGTGCTTGTGCTTGTTGTTGTGGTTGTGGTTGTTGAGCAGTAAAGAGAGCCACTGGGCCGCGGAGTGTGTATGGCTGCTCTCCAGTGGGCTCTCAATGCGGTATCCCATTTCCATTGCTCGGCCGCACTGCTTAGGGCCGAATACTGTGCGCGCCACTCAAAGCCGCACACTCAAACAGACAGAGAGAGCAACAAACAAAAATGGAAAATTTGTATGTGAACGTGTTTGTGGCAACCGCACGATTAATTCATTTGCTGGTCATCGATCATTTGTGCCGAGTTCATTCTCTTCTCTTTAACGCGCTCTCCTCCTCTTCTTCTTCTCTCGCGCGGCCTCTTCTTCCCTCCAATGCCAAATGGTGCCAATGTTGCTCACTACTACTGCCCACTGCTCGCCGCTTACTACTGCCCACTGCTCGTCCCTAGTCTCTGGCCGCTCGCTGGCCGCAAACGCCGCCCCAGTCTGCTCGCTGGGCGCCCATTTTGCGCTCAGTTTCAGTCAGTTCGGCTTCAATTTCAGCCGCAAACTTGACTTTTCTGCCCTCTTTCGCCCCAGTCTCAGTCTCAGTCTCAGCCAAGCTCCAGTCTGGTGCCCAACTTTCGGTCCTCGACTTTTGGGGCTCAAGTTCGCTGAAGTTCGCTAAAGTTCGCTGGAGTGCGCGCGACTGGCTCGCCCAAAGCTCACTGGCTTAGTGGGCCCGCATGAGGCGCGCGCCAGCGAACTTTGCGGCCCAAGTTCGCTCCAGTTTGCGAGCTCCAGTTCGCCCAAGTTCGCTCGGGGATTAGGCACAGTTTGCAGTTTGCAGCCAGTTGCTGGTGCAGACTGGCTGCAACCAGCTCACTGCAACCACCATTCAACTTGTTCAGCTCTATACACTTCAGCTCAGCTCAGCTCAGCTCAGTTCTATTTAATTCAGCTCAGCTCGCGCACTTTCCGCTCGGCAGCGTGAAGAATCCACTCCACTTGTGCATAGCTCATCTGTTACAAAGTCCTCTTCTTCCACTCTGAAAGTTTTCATCCAGAAGCAAACCCAAGGGCAGCAGCACACCAAACTGGCCGTGTCCTCGTCCCAGTCCAGCGCCACTGGCCTCTGGTTCGTGTTGGCCTAATGCGAGCGAGAGAAACCGCAGGGAAACCGGAGCTTCGGCGGCTCCCTCCTGGACAGTCTGCGGCCAACTGCTCGCTTTTTGCGCTCAACATTCGCTCACTTGGGCGCCCATTTCGCCTCATCTCCCTCGCCGCTCCATGCTCGTCGCTCAGAAGTGGCCCAACAATCTCGGCCGAGCATCTCGAGCGGCGCAGCTCCACTTGAGAGCCAGTGTGCTCGGCCGCGAGTCGGTGGCTGGCCATCAAGTAGGCCCCAAGCGGCGGCTCTGCAAGTTCGCCCAGTGGACTGACACTGGACTGACTGTGAGCGAGGGCGGAAATGAACTGGGGCACATCGAGAGGGTTGCCTTGCTTATGGCTTATGGCTTGTAGCTGGTGGCTGGTGGCTTGTGGTTGAAATGCGGGCAGAGACATGCTCTATTGGAGGCGCGCCAGAAGGAGGAAGAGAGAGAGAGAGAGTGAGCGAAGGAGAAGGAGAAGAAGGAGAAGTGCACGAAGTTGAGTGAATTGTAAATTCGGCCAAATTCGCCGCTTTGGCCTAGGGATTAGCAGCCTGTTGGTTTGAGTGCGTGTCTTTGGCGAACACTTTGCACTGGCGACTCAAGCGAGCGAATTGTGCCAGCGAACTGTGGCAGCGAATTGTAATGGCGAATTGTGCTCACAGTTGTGGGCCAGCCAATGCTTAGTGTGTGCAGCCACAGTCTGCGGTGAGCCCACTTGAGTGTGTGTTCACTGTGCGCTCATTGCTTGCGAGTGAGCGAAAAGTGGGCAAAAAGTGGTTTTAGTTTATTTTTTCTCCCCGTTTTCTCTTTGCGCTTTGGGTGTGCAATTTGAGTGCGACTTGAAATAGGAACTTGTCTGAGCTTGTTGTTGTTGCTTATCTCTCGATAGAAGCAACAACAACAAGCAAGAGCCACTTGCTCGAGTGAAACGGGCTGCTCAATTCAATTGGATCCAATTGAATTCAATTGCATCCAATTCGTGAGAGTCAATTCTTCAAAACGATCGCATCGATTACACTCCGTCTTCGTCTGCGCTTAGGGCCAGGCCAGAGCAGCGGCAGCCCTAAGCGCAGGCCGCAAACAGCTAATCAATGGGCAGCCATAGGCACTTGTTGCTCCTAGTGGATAGAATTCTGGCCCATTTTGCTTGCAGTTTGCGCGTCTCGCTCACTTCCTGCGCCATGAAGACGCTTTGCAGCTGCGCGTCGGTGTCGATCGCGTCACAATTTGCCCATCGGCCCAAACGTTGCCCCTCGGCCGTTAACTTGGCCGAGTGGCGAGCTTGAGCCAGTTGGAGTTTGAGCTTGAGTTTGGGCTAGACTGCCGGCCGCAGACTGTCTGCGGGGCGTAATTAATGCAACAATTGCGCCTCGTTGGGCGCCACCATCGCTCGCTGGCCACTATAAAGCTCTGCGGCTGCCAGAGCTTAGGCTTAGAAGAGCGAGCAGAGCCAAGGCTAAGCGCCGGCGCAGACCAGCTTCAGGCAGGCAAATGGGCGCTTTGTTTGGCCGCAAACAGGCAAACAGGCAAACGGGCGGCCGATCATTACAATTAGCACGCGAGAGTCGGTCAGCGGCGCGTGATTGTTGCCGTAATTGTTCGCCGGCCACTTGGAGGGCCATTTGGAGGGCCAAGCTAAGCTCAGAGGAAGTCTCTCTTTTGCCTTTGCTTGAGCACACTTTTCTGACCACTTTTTTGCCCACTTTTCTGACCACTTTTGCAAGGCCCAATTGGACGCGCAATTGTGGCGATTTTAATTCGCGCTCCAAATCTGATTCCGATGCTCAATTCGGATTCTCATTTAGCTTCAAATTCGGATTCTCATTTAGCTTCAAATTCGGATTCTCAGTTCAAATGTTGGATTCGGATTCGTGTTCGCGCTGGGCTTCAGTTGGCCGCTGTGCTGCCTAAGAGTGAAAAGTGATGACTTGGAATCGGCGCGAATTCATTTGTAACAACTTTTGCCACTCAACTAGAAGCAGAAGGCGGGAAAGGCAGCGTGTTTGTTCTAATTGTTGTGCGGCGCTGCGGGACAAGTGCGCGCAACAGACACTCTATAGCGCACTTGTGTTCAGTTGTGTGCACTTCTAATAGAAGTATTCTATGCACTTTTGAGCGCCGCAGACTGTCTGCAGTACAGTCAGCCAGTGTACAGCCAGTGTAAGACTTACACAGTGCAGTGTACACTGTGCAGTGTAAGTGCACTGCAGTTGCCTGCTGCGAGCGAACTGGCAGCGAACTTGGCCAAGTTCGCTGGCAGCACAACTCGCACCAAAGACTAGGGCTTGCACGAAGCGCACTCAAAGCGAACACTGAGCGTGCACCAAAAGCAGAGACGAGCCGCGTCCAAACAGTGCGCGCAAATGGATAACATAATATATCATTTTTCACCACGAGAAGCGGCCAAGTCTTTGCCGGGCAGAGAGCTCTGCCTCTGCAAAGCACAGTCCAATCGGAGACAGTTGCCCGAGCGGCCAATTGGTTGCAGTTGAGAACTGTATGAGCTCACAGTGAGCTCACACAGTTTTCCACTGCACACAGTATGCAAATGGCGCGCTGCAAAGGGCGCCCCTCATGCTCCGACGCACAGAGGCACAGAGACACAAACGAACGGGCGGCAACACTTGACTTTTGATTTTTACAGCTAAACGTTGGCCATTCTGCACGACTGAGTGCAAGTGAGCAGGAATACCACAGCCCAAGTGCCGCCAACTGTCTGCCGCCCAGTTGCTAGAGAAAAAGGGGGCCACGCCCACGCACTTGGAGGCGCCAATTTGGAATCATAATCATAACAGTTGTGATCATTTTGGGGCAATCATTTGGCCCTTATTGTGGGCAACTTTTACGACGCTTAGCCAAAGTCTCAGTGTGCAACTTCTTGCACAGAAGAAGAAGAAGAAGACAAGAGTGGCCAGTGGAAAAGGCAGACCAGTGGACGCCCGTCTCTTGGGTGCCCATGAGTCTGGGCGGCGAGCGAAGGGCGACCGTCGTTTGCTCCAGAGTTTTGCTCCAGCGGACAACTTGGGCCACAAGAAGAGGCGCCTCCAAGCGGCAGACAGACACTCGTAAAGGAGAGTCTTTTTATGATGTTGCGCCGGCGCTCGTTAGTGTTGGGCCGAAGGTGCGAAGCAGCAGAACTGCACGCCAGAGAGTGTCTCTCAAACACGCCAGAGACTGTCTCTCGAACACGCCTGAGACTGTCTCTGCCTCAAGTGCACATTTCCGACAACTAGAGACAGTCTGCGGCCCTTCAACTGAGCCTCTTTGGGCCTGGAACTTTTCCCGCGAGCTTAGGGCGCGTTCTGGGCCGCCAACTGGGCTCAGCTTGGGCGCCTTTTCCCTTTCGCATGTTCACGCCAAACGGAAACCAACACCCACAAGCTCGGCTCGGCGCCCTAAGGCTCGCCTGTGATTGCGGGCGGGAACAAAGTGGCGCGCTCGATATGTTTCGAGTTATGCAACCGCGATCGTTTGTCACTGTCGCTCGTTGGGCGCCCAGTTGTTCCAGCAGACAGACGTGCCAAGCTCGCCATTCTCTGTTCCCTGTTCTCTGTTCGCCGCTTGCTGCTTGCTGCTTGCCATTAGGCCGACGGCGCGCCCAACCAGCGCCAACTGAACCGCGAAGAAAATGATTAAAAGTGAAATTGAGCTCGGCGCGCACAAGGCAACTCGCTCGACAAACAGCGCAGACAAACACAAACCCACTCAGACACACTTAGACGAACACGGACAACTGTGGGCCGCTCCTTAGGCCAAACATGCCGCGGAAGGCCGCCTCTTTGGCCAAGAGTGTACGACGCTGCTCGGTGTACGACTGGGTCGTCGTACGATTGTCGTAGACTTCTCCAGCGGCTTCCTTGGGGATTTGGATTACTGGACATTTTGTTCACCAAGTGCCTCAAGACTGCGCCGCAGAGTGTCTGCAAGCCAGTGGGCCTTCCTACGTCTTTTTTTTCTCTGTCTTTGGTGCATTTTTGATGCTGGATTCTGATTCTACAAGCTGAATCATACAGTCGTACACTTATTCACAAGCAAGATTGTACGATCTGGCATTTCGACAAGTGTACGATTCTTGCGAGACCAAAAAACTCCGCCCAGAGACAGTGTGTCGGAGAGAGAGAGAGAGAGACATGGGCGGGCGGCCTGAACTCGATACGCGTGTCTCATTCCCACTGGGCCTCCTTGGGGCGAATTGACATTGATGGGGGGCGAATTGAGTGAATTATGCGAATTATGCGCCCGAGTTGCGGCCATTTTGCGCGCTCCAGTGGGCCGGCTCCACGCGGAAAGTTGCTCGTCGGGCCCGTTTTCACTTTCGGATTCAGTTTCGCCTTTTGTGGCCCCACTCCTCAACTGGCTCAGCTGCTCTGCTGCCTCTGATGCAATTCGGGGCTCAGAATTGGCCAGAAAGCAGACTGCTCACATGCCTCTTGGTGCACCAGAGGCAGTCCAAAGGCTTGCCGCGTGCATTTCATGCACTTCATGCAAATGCGATTCGGTTTCCTGGAAACAATTAGGCTTGCCAAGAACGTCATCGCGCGCGCACGAGCATTGTTGTTGTTAATTAATAACAGTGGAGCTTTGTGTCGAGGGCGAACTTGATGAGCTCTCTGCTCCAGAGGGCAAGTGGGCCTGTTTGCGGGCCTGTTTCGAGGGGCGTCCTTAGGAGTGGCAAGTTTGCTCAGCTATTCCCCTGGGCTCTTTAGCTTGGCCGGCCAAGCTAGAGGAAAAGATGAGCTGATAATTCGGCGAGCTCATCGAGTGTCGTGCAAGATGAGCTTGGGGAATATTGAATTGCATCCGGCTGAAACCTAATCCCAAGGGCGAGCTGTCCAGAGTGCGCAGCTCGCCTTCTGGCCAGCTCGCGTCCGATCCACTTTGGGCCTTTGAGAAAGCGGCCAAAAGGGCGACTCCATTTGGGCTCTGGATGTTTGTGTGTCGAGCGGCGAGTTGGGAGCTTCCAGAGGCGAGCTGGCGGCCAGTTGCAAGTCAAATATTGACTCGCGACTGGAAACCTAAGCGCACTTTCGAGCCGGCCGAGTGGGCGAGCAAAGTGCACTTGAAAATGCGAGAACATTTCCGAGCTGAGCTGAGCTGAGCTGAGTGGCGGCCAAAGAGCGGGACTGGCTTGAGCTGAGCGAGTGCGCGTCTCTCGAGGCTGTGCAGTGCGCGCGAGCGAACTTTTGGGCCCGCATAACTGGGGCTCACTGTGAGTGAAGGCTGAGCGAACCAGCTTAGAGTAGACTAGGCGCGCAAAGCCGCGCGAGCAGAAGGGCTGCAGTTCGGCAGCGAACATTTGCCCAGCAGCGAATCTGGCCACAAGCACAATGGACGCGCCGCAGCACAACCAGCCCAACTGGTTGACAAAAAGCTCGCCCCTGCTCGTCCCAGTCGGCTGGGCCTGCATTGAGTGGGCCTCATTCGGCGCCAAAGACAGTCTGCGGCCGCGAGACGGACTCGAGTGGGAAGCAAGGGAGAAAACCCACAGTGGACGAACAATGAGCGCGTGCCACTTTTGATCTTGGGGCTCTTGTGTAGTCAGCTCAGAGTGTTCAGAAGAAGGCGAAAATTCAGCCGATCGAGACGGACAGTGGTCGGTGAAGTGGTGGCGAACTGGTGGCGAATTTCCCTGTGAATGTGTGCCCTTAGTGTGCCCATAGAGTGTCCTTAGTGTGCCCACAGTGTGAGAGAGGCGTCCATAAGTGTGTGTAAATGTGTGTGTAAGTGTTTGGCCGCAAACACACCAGTGAGCGCCTGTTCCGATTGTTCTCCGAGCAGCTCTTTGCCCTTTGCTGCTTGTTCGCTCGTTTGGCTCGCTCATCGATGTTTGCCTTTGTCAATTGGGGCCGGCCAGCTCGCGAACAGAGCACTCTGCTCGCCACAAGCCACAAGCCTCTGGCTGGGGCGGCCTTTTGTCGCCGCGGCGGCCCCACTCTGCCGCAAAGGGAGATCGATTAATCAATAAAAAAATCTCCCCCCTCAACCAGTGGCTCCATTGTGGTCCAATTGTGGGCGCGCCAGCCTTTTGGGGGCGCCTCTTAAAGCTAACTCGCGGCGGACTGGCGGCCCAGCCTGGTTGGCTCCTGGCTGCCTGCAGCTCCGGAACACGAACGGCCGCCAAAGGCAAACAATTGGCCTGATTGACTGGGTGCGCGGCCCGAGCGGAACGCGAGCAACTAAAAGTGGTAAAAGGCAAAAGAAAAAAGGCAAAAGGGAGCTGAAGAGAAGCGAGGGAGCCACTTAAATCGGTGTCGACCTATTGATCTGTTCGAGCAGTGGCGCGACAAACGATGGGCGCGACAATGTGGCCGCTCTGGTGCGTGCTCGAAACTGTGCCTTTGTTTTGACTCTGTTTTGACTCTTCTCAATGCTCGCGCTTGAAACGCTTGAGGCGGGCGCCCACACTTAGCCTCCATGTGCTTGCCCAGCGGCCTCAGTGGCTGGCGCGAGTGGGCGTTGAATCGAACAAAGTGAGTTCGCTGTGCACTGGCCAAGCAAGTTCGCTGCCAACTTGGCCGAATGTGGCCAAGTTCGCTGGGCCTTTGCAACGAGCCTTTGCAACGAGCCTTTGCTGCGAGCCTTTGGGGCGCGCGCCTCAGCCAGAGTGATGCGGGCGCTCGAGTGGTGCGCATGTTTCGCAAACAGAGACACAGAGAGAGAGAGGCAAATGCAGAGGGAACACAGAGCGCCCCCATGCAGCTCTTGAGGCCTGATTGCAACATGAGACCATTTGGTTCGCCGAATGTTAGCCGGCGAACTTGCGGGCCGAACTTTGCGGGCCGAACTTGCGGGCCCACTCAGTCTGGCCGGCTCTCAGCCACAAGTGGGCTTAGAGGCGGCGGGCGAACGGCAGCACTTGAGCTGGGGCTTAAGTGAATTTGGAGGCTGGCAAATGGCGCTGCTTTTGCTCGTGCTTGTGGTTAGAGACTCCTCATAAGCACGAGCAGAGAGCCACTCTTCTATTCTGGCCACTCACTTTGGCCAATGAGCGCCCACTGAGAACTGATTTGGCGCACCATTTGGCCTGCTCGCAGTTCATTCGGTGGCGAAAAAGAAAAGTTGAAAAGCCCAAATTGCCCATTGACAAATGATGAGCCCCCAGCGTGTTGTTCCCCTTTCGCAGTCACTCTAGTCTGCCGCTGGCCAACTATGCTTGTTCTTTCTGGCTACCACAGACACCCCCAAATGGAGCCCAGAGCAGAGACTCCGAATGGGCACTGAGTAGCTCAGGCTGCCCAGAGTGCCCATTCAGTGCACAGTGGGCCCAACATTTGGCCGCTTCCGTCGGCCATTGTGGCGGAACATTTGGCCCGCTCGGCTGGCCCCACGACAAACGACACATTAATCAATTGGGCGCAATAATAAATCGATCAAACAGAGAGTCTCTCTCTCTTGAGGCCAGTCTTCGGCCGGCCATTCATTGGTCCCCATTGAACTATAAGCGTTCTCTTAGCCTAAGCTCTGGGCCCCTTAGACTCCCTTAGGGCGGCCCCTTTTTTCGCCTTTTTCGCCCTCCTCTGCTTCTCCTCAAGCAAAGCTCTGGCCATTCCCATACTCTTGGCCTGAAGATCATTACCGGCGCTTCCTGTGCGCGACGGCCGCTAAACTGGCCCCAAATCAAAAGAGGCCCAATTGCTCACAACAATTCTTCACAACAATCGAGACTTCTGATCGATCGGTTGTGCAAACAGGCCACAAGAATGGACAACAACTGGCCAATTTGGGGCCAGTTTTGTGTGTCTTTTGGCCACTTTTGCGGCCAAAAAACACCAACTTGAGCCAAGTGTGCGCCCAAATGCTGCCAGAGAGCAGCCTCCGAGCGGCGCCGACAAGACACGCTGAAGTGAGCAGCCGAGAAATGAACTTGGGCCCGCGTTTCCTCTTCGCATTGTTATATAGAGACAATGTTCGCTTGTCCGCCAGACCAGAGGGTGTCCCTAGAGCTGCGAGCTTGAGCCCATGAGCTGCCGGAAGGCGGCCAGCAATTGTTTGTGTGTGTGACAAACGAAGGAGGCAACTGTTCAAACTGTTTGAGTGGTTGCTTGCGTGCCAGTTTGCCTCATTAATCAGCGCCCACTTCTGCCGCTCGGTGTCTCTCCACTTTTGCGTCACTCTTCTTTCTCGCCACGCCCACACCAACAGACACCAGCCAGTCCATAGCTAGTCTCTAGCTGCCAGTGAGCTGCCATTGAGCTGCCAGTGAGCTACGAGTGAACTCACTTGCCGTTCGCCATCATTTGCCACTTGAGCGCGACTGTCGAGCGGCAAGTGGCGAATGGCAAATGGCAAGTGGTAAGCCCAAACTGTATAGGCGCCGCTTGGGAGTGGCTGGCCTGTGCTTGGAGGCTGCAAAGACGGTCTGCGAGCGTCAAGTGTGGCCAATGGCGAGCCCAAGTCTCGGATTGATAGACTGTAATGGTGGCAGCATTGAACCGAGTCGAGAACGATCGAGAGGCAAGGTCCAGCTTGACGGTTCGTGATTGCTCTCCAGCCACCTGTCACTCGAGTTTGGCCGTCGGAGAGCAGAGGAGCAATTGGTTTGCACCTCTTCAGCGGGCGAGCTTGTGGCAACTGCTTTTGGTCCGTGCGCGAAATTGGGCCCGATCGATTTTGCAATCAAGATGGCAGATTAGCCCACAAGGCAAACAGAGATCCTAATCAATCGATTGGGCGCGTGGCCGACCTGCTTGGCCCTTAGCTCAGCTGAGCGCAATGGAAAAGCGCTGGGCCTAAGGAGACCTAAGGAGAAGTTGCTGGAAAAGAGGCTGCAGAGCCAAAAGAGAGAGAGAGGAAAGTTCGCTGAGCGAACTTTGCCCGAGCAAAGCGGGCTAAAAACATTCGCTGCAGACAGAGACCTGGGCAGAGGTGTGCTCGCAGGCAAACCCTAATCCTCCGCCCCCATGCTCTCAGGCCTTCCAAAGCACAGCCAATCCCTTGGGCGCGGCCCCACTAAGTTCGCCAGCGAACTCTGCACAGAGCAGAGCGAACACTCTCGAGCGCCAGTTGGGAACATCTGCCGCCTGGTTGCGGCCCGTGCAGCGCGCCCCTCCAGCCTCGGCGCGTGCAACTGCCAGGCAGTATATAGGCGCAGTGAAAGCCGCCAGCACCAGAGACTAGCGCCACTGGGCAGGTGTTGGATGCGGGCGGCTGAGATGCGGGCGGCCACAGTTCGGCGGGCAAAAAAGTGTTGGGGCGCGTTTCATGTAAGTTCGGCCGTGCAGAGAGGCGAGCACAGTTGCACATTGGCACATTCGCACATTCGTACGGGCGAACTTTTGCTCAGTGGAGCGCGCACTCACTGGCCCTTAGGGTGCCAATGTGTGGAGTGCGCGCGCAACAGGCGGCCACAAGCAACCGTTGGCCGCCTCTTAGCCTCAGACTGGGCGGCACTCGCAAGTGGCCGCTCGCAGGCTCCAGAGGCAGCCGAGTGGGAGAAGAGGCACACCAAGTGGCCGGCCGACAAGTGTATGTTTTGGCGGCCGATGAAAAATTAACAAGTGTTTGCATGGCCAAGAGAAGAGCAGAGCACAGGCCCAAGCAGAAGCAGAAGCGGCGCACTAGGAATGCAGGTTGCCTCTGGTTGCACAAGCGGCACTCGCTGACAGACGCACACACTGACAGACAGGCAAACACGAAGCTCCAAGGCACAGCAGCGGCAGGCAGACACAATTGCGGCGCCAATTTGCCGGCCAATTGTGTGCAGGGTGCCAAGTGGCCCGCAGAGAAGCCTGCCGACCACTGGCCTGGCCGAGCAACACGAAGGCTCAGACGCCAAGAGGCGAGAAAAGGAGAAGGAGAAGAAGAAGAGGAAGAGGAAGATGCCACAAATTGATAACAATACTGCTCGCGCGCCGACAAACTAATGCAACTGAACGTCAGGTATCAAGCAGTGTGAAAAATTGACCGCCAGCTGCCCACACTTTTCTCTTCTTGCTCACAATGCTCTTGGCGAGCGCCAACCAGAAACCAGCAACAAGCAACGAGCTCAACTTCACACAATCGTCTTCTGACTGGCCGCAGCTCAGCGCCTTCTCCTGCGAGCTGCACACAACCACTCGGCCCAAACACTGGCTGAAACGGCGAATGGCAAATGGTAGACACTCGCCACCTTTTTCCGCACCTTAGGGCTGCTCCTTTGGCCGCATTCTCGTGCTGGACTTCAATTGCGGCTCCATTTCGGCTCCATTTCTACTCAATTTCTGCTCCTTTTCGGCGCCAAAGAGCGCCCCTGGCTCCAATTCCGGCCGATTTGCCGCACTGGCCAACTGCTCGCCAAGTGCCAGTCTCTTGCTTGTAGTAGTAGTCTCTAGCCAGCCAGCCCCAAGCACAACTGGCCACTGTTCGCCGCCAATTGTCCGCCGGCGACTTCTCGCCAATTGGCCAAGGCCCATTGTGTGCGCCTGTAACACGACCACCGGCAATGCAAACAGTTGCCAATTGAAAACAGGCACTCCACTCTCTTCGTTCAAGTGGCTCTCCAAGCCTCAGGTGTCCAGCTCGATGGCCCACTGCCAATTGGGCGCTCCAATGATACTCCTCGGCGTCCATTTGGCCTCCGCTTGGGCCCCATCGAGCATTTGAAGTGCGACTAGAAGAGACTTCAGTGATTCACTTCTGGCCACTTTTGGCCATTTCACGCGGTTAGCGCAGTTTACCTGAGCTCAAATGGATCGACATTTAGTTGCAGCCAAGCGAATGTCTAATGGAAGCTCTTCAAGCCCCGAAACCGCAGCTTAAGCAGTAAGTTCGCTCAGCGAACTTCGCTGACTGTCTGCGGCGAGCTGCAAATGCGCCAAATGCTGCCTTTCACTAGCGCGAGCGAATTCACGCGCCAACTCGCAACCAACTAGAGCCAAAGGCGCGCAATTTGGTGCAGCCGCCGAACTTGAGCGAACTTGGACGAATTTGGACGAATTTGAGCGAATTTTGGCGAATTTGCGGCAAAAGTGGAAAATCCGAGCCGTTTATTATGATCGAACGATGCGTGTTGATTGTGTGCTGGAAACGGACTGGCCCAAGTGGCAAATGGGCCGATTGCATGACCGCCGCCTTTTGGGGCCGCCAGTGCGTGTCAATTAGGTGCCAGCCGAGGCCCAAAAGGAGGCGCTAAACACTGGAAATAAGCCCCATGATGAACAATGTCCCAGACAACGCGTTTAACAGCGCCCACCCTTAGCCCACTTGGCCGGCCGCTCAGCTGGGCCGCCTCAAGCTCAGGCTGGCCACACTCGGCCGGTGGGCTGAAATGGAGCTCAGGAGAACAGTTGTCAGCCAATCGGAACTGGCCGACTCTGTGGGAGCGCGCCAGTTTGAATTGCCGGCCACAGTGTTCGTTTGGGGCAGGTTTCTTCTCAGACAGCTTCTTGTTGTCGTTTTAAATATTAACACAACAACAACAACAATTCGAACAACTGGGAGAGAAAAAATTGTGAAAAAGTTGCGAAAATTTGGTGGAAAATGAGGGAAAAAGTGGCTTTTCAATTGTCACTCATCGTCCACTTTCTGCAGTGGCCTCAATTATCGCCCTTTGTTCCATTTTTGCCGCATTCTCCTCATTCTTCCCCAGCAACAGACTGTAACTGTTGGCCGCCTCTAAGCTTCCAAACGGCGCCCAAGTGTTCGTGAATTAGGAGCGTCTAATTGCAAACAAACAGCGAGAAGTGGCCCCTCGCAATTGGCTGGCAGTTGGCCCAAAGGATGTCCAAAATGGAGCGCGAAAGAACAGTTTTGGGCGCGAGCAATGTTTCACACTGTATCTGTTCTCCTTTTCAGCTGAAACTGCCTAAAACTGCCTGCAGAAGAGCCAAAAAGAGCCAAAAAGTGGCCATCCCTAAGGGCGAGTTTGGGCGCGCCAGTCACGCAGATTCGCAAGCAGGCTGGCCTCTCGCGTGCCAGAGCAAACCTTTGGGTGTTGTTCTCTTCCTTTGGGTGTCTCTTGGGCTGCACACAAGCACACAAAGTAGACTAGCACGCACTTATAGGCGCCGCCAATTCTATTTGCCGCCAGCTCGCCCGAACACAAACCAGAAAGCGGCCAGAAAAGACCGAAGCTCTGGCGCCAGTCCCACCAAACTGCATGCACTGACACAGATCCGCTGCCTTTATAGTGCGGCCATTTTAATGATAATCTGTCTTTGCACAATGAACACTGAATGCTGAATGCTGGACAGTCCAGATTGCACATTGCGTGCCACAAGCTTGGCACTGCATAGAGGCTCAACTTGGCGCGCCTTTGCCATCGTTTGGCCAGCCTTTTCTCGCCAATTGTCTGCCACTTAATTGTGCCCAAAGTCTCTTGTTTGTTTCTCTCTCTCACTCTTTCTCTCTTGAGCCATTTTTCTCCCACTCTCTTCCTATTTCCATTCAAATGCGCCATTTCATCTCACAGCTTTCAGATTCTAACTCGAAGCTTGCAGCTCATGCTCAATTGGGCGTCGTCGCTCTCGGTGGGCAACAACAAATGTTTAATGTTTAACTAGGCCCGCAATTACTCGGCCCAGTTGCACCTATACAATAACAGCCACATATTGACAGCGACCATCAAAACAAAGCTCCCCCTCGGCCTGGCCACACACACACACAGACACTTGGAGCTCTAAAAATAACTCCTCGCCAAGAGAATGACCCGCACGTCAATCAGTGAGACTAGAGTGGCGCAGGTTTGCCGACCGGAGCACGCAATTGAATACACTTCCTCCGACAAAGTGGGCAAAGTGCATAGAGTTGACTATGCAAAATAGTTGGATGCTCAAATATGTGCAAGGATTTGTGCTCTCTCCAGACGGTCGCACGAGTCTGGCGCGCCCACTCGCTCGCGGAGCGCGCGGCGCCTCGTTGCGGCCGCCAGCGCAAGCACAAACACTTTGTTTACATCCTTTTACGAGTCTCTGCCCGTTTTTGCCGCCCCAAAACATTGATTCACATTTAGCTTTCTCAAACTCAACCATGGGGGCTAACCAATCGGGCCCACAAAACAACCCGACCAATCCCGATCAATCGACACACTCAATCACAGTTGTCCACTCGGTGTCGGCGGACAAGGTGCAGCGCCAAAATGAGATAGTATTGCCCGCAAGAGTTCCACCCATTCTCGATATGAACACACTCGAAATTGACCCCGAACGACACAAACAACAACTCAATCATCAACTCTGGCTGGACCAGACTAGGATGCTCAACGAATATGTTCAATCGCGCTCCAATTTTGTCGCTTCCAGACAGACAAGGCTCCAGGAGAAGATTGTACTCGTTGATCGCTATGTACAAAACTTCACCGATTCCTACGTTAATGATAAGCACCAGTTACTGGCCAGGATGAACGAAGATTGTAAAAGAGTGGAAGAAATCAACAAACAATTGCACAGATGCAACATCCAGGCAGAGATCTGTCTTGACATGCTTAACAAACTCAACTTTTTGCTCCCACAAGAGCACAGATTGGAACCACTGGAGACCAGCTGACTTAGGCTCATCCAAATCTAAATTAAATCCATTTGCTTCAACTAAGCAGATATTCGTTCATCAGCTTAATTGTTAACTGACTTTTCTTTCTCATTGTGAGTCTCATTGTGTATTATCTATTCAGAGATGTGTTCATCGTGACATCTCCCTCACTTGCGTACAAACATGCGGCTTGTTCTCGCTCTTGACGTTTAACTTTGTTGAAATCCAACACTTTCAAGGTCGGCAATTTGTGTATCACATAAAGACGGTAGTTTTCCTTCTTGGTTACGGGGTTATTCAGCAGGCTTATTGTGGTCAGATTTTTCAGGCCAGCTAGCCGGTCGAGATCATGGAGCTCCTGTATACAATTGTTGGTCAATATTAGTCTCTCCAAGTTTGGTATTGATTGTTCGAGATTTTTCGCTATCTTGTAGATTCTATTATTGTTTAACAAGACACATTTGAGTCTGGGTAAGAATGGAAAATTTTCAAACTTTCTTATACTATTGTCTGAAAGATCGATGCAATCAAATTGATTCAACGTGGCTCCCAAGTTTTCAATTGCCTCTATTTTGAGCGCCCTCAGGGCTAGCTCACGATCGGTTGTGGCTCTATTTGTATATTGATAGCAGCTCTCTAATAGTTGTGGTGTGATCCGCATCTTGTGAATATTCGAATAACGTCAAATAGTTTGACTGTTACGAAATGTTGTTACAGAAGTTGATTATGTTTGCACCACGAGTTGAAGGATTAAAATTTACCCGCACGCTTTTCGCGCGCGCCACGAGCTGCCCAGAGCACAAACGTCAAACTGGCAGCTTATTGCCAAGTCGAGCTGCCGATCTCACCAGTCGCCCGCATCAAATGTTTCACGGCTGGATCGATGGGATGTCTAGCCACGAGTGCCGCCTGGGGTGAAACTAGAATCTAACTGCTGAAGATCTCCGGTGTCTGCTTGTTGGGCGAACACCGTCCGCTTAGTAGAGGTTGCTACACCTGCTTGAGTGCATCATGATTTTTTCCATCGACCCTACCACTGGTTCTGTGGATGATTTGACCATGATTTTGATCGGAAATCGTAGCCGAAAGATCTTCAAAGAGTAGTCGGTGTTTGAACCGGCTCGTTCAATAGCCCCGGAACTTAAACAGCAGAACAGTGGCCATAGCTCACCTGTTGGTTGATCAGAGAGACCAGACAGCGCTTAGAATCTGCTAATCGAATGGATAGCTGCAGGGAAGAAGGCAGCAGGTATATAACACTTATGGAAACAGATAAACCGACTCGGAACTCCGAGCAGGTTGGATCGACGGAATCAATGCTGGCTAGTAGTGAAATCACTTGTCACCCAAAGGGAGTGTGGGAGCTAATAAACTATTTAGACGTCATCATTTGTAGCCCATTGAATCTGCTGATTTTTAATTTATCTCGCCTCACTACACACTGTTATCTGACATTGGTAATCCGGTGGTCGGATATGTCATTTGAATATCCCGATTCGACATCATTGAACTCAACCCCCGCTTTGCCTTTTCGAGCGCTTGATCATCGAGTTGGAGGCTCCACACCTGTTTGGCAGGGGGTGCTCTGCTTTGTTTATCTCGCTGCGCGACGTTTTGCCGTCTAGACTCCAGCCAAACAATTTCGCCATCAGATTTCAAAAAACGCTTCCTCTGGACCACCACTTCGTTTTGGCCGAAGGGCTGCCCATGGCCCAGAGGAAACTTTTGTGAAAATGTCCAAGCCAGATTAGTAAAGGAAATCCAAAGAAAAGAGTCAAGCTTCTAAGCCTAGTTTAGAAGATAAGATCATACATCACGCTGAGACATCATCTCTGAGGCAGTTGAAAAGTCAAGATTTGTTGCATTTCATTGTGCAAGTTTTCATCCAAGCTCACTCATGAACGAGCCGCTGTCTCCCACTGCAATCAAGCTGAACAACTTTGCACTGTGGAGTGCCTCTGGATGCTTGCTGCCGTGAGTAGACCATGAATGAGCTGCTAGCATTTAGCCGTATCTCAAAGTAAAGGATGGACAATTAATAGTAAGTTTGTGGGCAACTGATCGAAAATCTATCAACAATTTCACCGGTTATTCAGGTACACAAGCGTTTATTTTGCCCACTATGGTGGGGCTAGTGCCAAGGATATTGGGGTGACAATGCTGGTCACCTGTCTACTTGGAATGCTTCTCAATCTGACACTGTGCTCGGTGAGTGACCGTTACCGAGCCCACCGTTTGGTTTACATTTGTCTGCTCATCTGCACTCTTTTGGTTGGATCTGCACTCATTATTCCGATACTGTTTCATGGATATTACAGCAGATCGGCAACAATTCAGCAAGACACTCAACCGACGCTTAGCAATTCAAGTCTGGACAATCTTGATAACCTCGAACAGGTTACTTTGGACGACGATTGGCCCTGGTTTTGGGGCATTGCCGTTTGCGTTTCAGCTGCTACCGTGTTTGTGGAAATTTTGTACAACTTTGGCGAGTCTTATTCAGCAAACATTGCCACATTGTGCCACAAGTCGTATGGATCGATCAGATTTTGGGGCTCAATCGGCTGGTGCGCTGCAGCTCTAGTGTCTTATCTGGCCTCAAACGCATCAAACTTCAGCGACAACTTGCCTTATCTAACGACAGAGTTTGGTTTGTTTACCATTCTCACGGCCTTCAATCTGCTAGTTGTCTTATTGTGGCCTGACAAGCGACCATTCGACCTAAGCCCAGAGAATATAGTCAAACCGAGCGCGAGAAATCTTTTCAAAAACACGACGGCCGACACGATTGAGCCCAATAATATGCATGTCACCTTGACCAGTCTAACCAATTGGCCAGCTTTCGATTCGAGAGAAGACGATCAGACGGATAGAAATGTTCGAAGATGCTCACTGGCCAAGTTGGAGAATTCTGACTACATTTTGCAGCAATTCGAACTGGACAGCAAGAAACTGAATAACAGTCCGTTCAAATTTGTCACAAAGATCGTTTTCAATCCAGGCCAGCTGGAGATGGGGGGATTCGGGGAAAAGAAGGATAACTTACCACCGAAGAAGATTCAGTTCGAAGAAGATACGACGAATAGAGAGAAAAAAGTGGGCGGCATCTTGGCGCTTAGATTGAATGAGGAGAAAAAGGCACAATTTTACACTGTTCAAGTGCCAGGAGCGCCAACTCGCAAGGAAACTTTAGTGGGCTTTTGGGCACACTTGGATAAGATCAAAGTGATTGCTAAAAATGATCCCAATATGATCAGATTCATGTTCCTTTATTTCATCATTGGCTTAGTTAGTGCCCAAAATTCAGTATTTCTCCTCAGCTATTTGGAGTACCTTGACGAAGACAAGGCCCACCATTTGATCTCGATGGCATTAATCAGCGGCGCAATGAGCGAAACATTATTCTATTCCATCTCATCCAAAGTAGTTTCAAAAGTTTCCTACTCTGTCGGCCTTTCGACAGTGCTGTTCATGTATGCTCTCCGTTACACATTGTATCTCATGTGCAGCTACCAACCAGAAAACTTTCCCATGGAGACAATCATCCTCATCGAGCTCCTCCAAGCGCCCTCAATGGGCTGGTTCAATTGCATCTTCAGCGACGCGCCCCAGCATTTTGCAGACAATTTCAATCGCTTGTCTGAGATGGCGTCCAAGCCCCCAGATGTAAGAAAGGGCATTCAATTGCATCGAGCCACCATTGCATCGCCCAAGGAGAAGGGTGAATGCAATTTGGATTCCGTTTCTTTTGGAAAAAATCATGTAAACGAAGTGAAATTGACACTTCTCAGCCTTTCCTCTTGCTGCTTCGATGGTTTGGGAATAGCCTTAGGCTCGCTAGTTGGAGGTTGGCTGATAAATTCATACAGCTTTCAGCATCTCTGGATCTCGATCATCGCGCTCTCGCTGACAATCGGCTTGCTCAATATCATAACCAATTTGGGTTCCAATTTTTGTTTCAAAAAGAACATTAAATCTTGATGTAGCGGTAGAAGAATTGGCTGTTGGAAAGGAGGAGGAAGGGGAGAAAATTTGCCTCTCTAGGATCTCAGAGATTCCAGATAGAACTTTATTTCTGATTGATTCATGGGTCGAGCATTTCTTGCAACAGACTTTTTCCTATGCTTACCTGTCTCTTGCGTTGTTTAACCGCTTTCACTAAAGAATCGACTGTTTTCTTGTCGTAAGAGTTGAATTTTCTCGTGATCTCGGTGATGATTTCTGCAGGGGGATCCTTCAATCGATTGCACAAGCGAAACTCAATGAGTCTTAGGCAGAGATTCCTCATATCGAACTCTTTGGTGGCTTCTGTGGTGAACATTTGAGTATCGAAGTCTTTCAACAATCGATAAGCTAGGGAGAAAATCCGCGACTCCTCTACACTGAATTGGGTTTCGCAAGGTTTGGTCACAAATTCTCCATAGAGAGTGGTAATGCGCTGCTCGGTGACCTTGTAATCTGATGATCTTGGGATAAAATGTGGCTTGAATATGTAAATTGCCTTAGCGTTGGAGCTGGCCTCGAAAAACTTTGCCCACCCATCGATACTGTCCATTGCACGTCCACCCCTGGCTTCAAATCTAAGAAGTGCTAACAGCTTTTTTACAACACCATTATTGTACCTAGTATCGGCTTCCCCCTTCGATACAATCTCTTGGAAACTTGGGTTCACGCCGTTCACGTTAAAGTCGTACCAATGCAAGTGATACACTTGGTAGATGTAGTCAAGACATATTTTCAAATTACGCCTGAATCCCTCATCGAATAGCATGGTCAACCTCGTGAGAGGTCTCGGCAGGACCGAAGGAAGTCCTCTCGTAAATGTCGAACCAAGATCAACGTCGGTTTTAATCTCAATCAATTTGGTTACCCATTTTTCACTACAACGACCCTGAGGATGGTCAGCCAATTCCAATAACCGGCTCAAAACTTTCTTGACATCCGCGTCTGGGGTCTCACGAATCAACATACTGGCGGAGTTCACGTTTGCAAGAAAGTCCGAAGATTTCTGCCAGATCTTCAATAACTTGTCTGCCTTTTGGAATGCAGTATAATCTTGGGCTTGGACTTGAGTAGTGAGGCCAAGTCCTAGGATCAAAATCACTAGAAAGTTAACCATCTTAAGTCACAATTTTAATCCAATAACAAGAAATTGAGTGGAACAAATTAAGATTATTATCAAGTGAGGATCATTGTCTGGCTAGGGCGCTCAATTGTGCGTCAGAGCTGCCTTAGAGACAGTGGTGAGCATTAAGCCAGATTGTGTGTTGGTCGATTATTTTTGGCTTTGACGCAATCTACTTTCAGCCGAACAACTATTATATATAGTTCCTGTCTGCCAGATATGAGGAGCTCCGCCATAGACGAGCAGTCTCTGAGTCTCTCTTGCTCCGGAAGCGACGGAGCTCAGCCGAGTTTGATATATAACTCACGATTCTGCATTGCAAATCGGTTGAATTGATGTTTACTACTATCAAGGGACCTTCAAGTGATTCTTGCAACATTCTGACAGGACTTGAGTGGAATCGATGGGGGACAAGCCTGTGTTTGCTTTGTCGCACCATATCGCGCGAGTTCGGGCGCCTAGTCCGCTGAGCTGAGCAGAATCACAACCTCGAAAGGAGCAAAGCAATTAAGGTTCGTGCAAACAGAATGCACCCATCGGTGGGCTAAAATGACCCTTGTGTAGACGTGTGCTTTGTTTGAATGGCATGCCTCTAGTGCTCAGGAGGAAGCCACCATTGATAAGATTTCCAGGTGAGAGTGGAGGGAGGCAAAGAAGTTGTCAGACGAAGAAAATGACAGGCACGCTCAAGGTCAGTAGGCGGCCATAACCTGTGGACTAGGAAGCTGGAGAGAAGCCGAGCTGAGTCTACCTACGCACCCCTCATCAGACTCCAATAATCCCTGATCATGCAACGTGCGCGCATTACAACAATGTATAACTCACCAATCGGTGTGTGTGGCCGACAACTCTGACTCATGTGCACTCGACGGCCAGCATTTGTGTCCAACAATCGGGCTGCTTTTCCGAGAAACTATCCCATTCGAACAGACTGTCTCAATTGTGCCCCCTTCTTGCACAAGTCGGACGTTTCCGATGCAGTCCCGCACGCCACGCCCCACTCGGTTCTCTCAATGGGCGGCTGCAGTAATGCGCGCGGGAGCAGAGCGCGGACAACGGCCCGCACACGATAGCCCTTCCTCGGCCGCTACGAATAACAGAAGGACAGAAGTGCTATTTGCTATATATTATTCATAAACAATGCACCAGGTTACACATATCAATTCCCAAGGTGTTGCCCATAACCATATGCTATGCATATATGATCTACTTGTTATTATCATCCAATTATTTTAATACACAAAATGAATTTCTCGTGAAATAGTTTCAAAAAGATCCCAAATAATAGCAATCATTCATCATGAGCGATTCTAACGTTTATACAGCCGAGAGAATTCTCGCTAAGAGAAAACATCACGGCGTTACGCAATATTATATCAAATGGAAGGGATACTCAATCAAGGAAAGTACGTGGGAACCAGCTGAAAATATATTAGATCGCAGCTTGCTAGTAGCTTTTGAAAATAGTTCCAAGAATAAAGCCTCATCATCTTCAAATTCATCTTCCACACATAGTCGGGCTGCTGATAGGACTAATCGCGCCGCTCGTCGGCGCAATGAATCTCGCTCTTCATCAACCTCTTCAACATCATCATCAAATAGAAAAACCCGTGGTCGCCCCAGAAAGTTGAGCTACATAGAACAGCGTCAAGAACAAGTCCGGTTGCAGAGACATATAGAGCTACAGCAACAGCAAAAAACCCATCTAGTACAGAATGCCACAAAGAGTATCAAAATCAACAGTGTAAATGCAAACAACAAAGATAACGATCTAAACAGGAGTAACCCCGATAGAAAGCAACTTGTTTTGTTTAACCCAGTGGGCAGCCATCCGGATATGGAGGTCGTTGAGGAGGTTGTCTATGAACCAGAGTTAACGAAGGACCCAGTCGTAGTAACAGACGTAACCTCTAAAGATTTGACCGTGACCATAAGTGAGTGTAGAACACCAGAGGGTTTCTTCAGAACGTAGTATAAGGAGTTTTATGGGGAGTTATCATATAGACAGAAGTCTCAAGTTGATGGTCCTTGGCATGCGATACAACTATCGAGCATGAGAAACATTCGAGTGTCAAAGTCATCTAAAGTTGATGCATATACTTCAAACTCCTGGGTATAATCAATATAGTCTCAAGAAGGCATGATTATTTGCATGTCTTTATTTTTAAGTATGTTATAATGTTAAACCCGATGATTGCAAGAGAACATAAGCAACGGTCATAAATTGTATCATCTCAATAAAAAATATCCATCTGTTTTTTGGATTGATTCCATAGAAACAACAAAATACACCTTATCATGCTGAGATTACTTATGAGATTATCAATTGATGTATCCCAGGGTGATCAAATTAACACGTCAATCTTAAACTCAGTCTAAAAGGGGATCTAAATCCTAGATAATCACTTCTTCTCGCGCTCAATAGCCAAGAATCCTGTGGTATCAGAGAAGTAACTCGAACCCTCCTTTGTACCAACATTATATGACTCCTTTGCTTTTGGATTGAATATCTCCAGTTCCTGTTCTTCAGGTTTCAGCACGATGCTTGTCGTATTCATTGACTTTTTAGTGGCGTTCGACGTCTCGCCCTTCTGTTCTTGTTTGCTTTGATTCTGATTATATTTCGATAGGTTCTTCTTCGCTTCTCTGGAAAGCCTAATTTTCGTCTTTTCATTGATCTGAGGTCCACGCAACTTTTGTATTGCGTTCAGCTGACTCCTGCCAAAACCGAGATCATTTTGATAGGCATCGTCACCAACATCACCAAAAGCTATTCGATTGGCTGCCTTTCGCAGCTCGGTTGTTGCGTAACGCTCCTTTAGGCGCCTCACCCTCTTGCCTCCCCTCTTCTTACCACTTTTCTCTATTGGCGCTGGCAACGGACGCGGAGCTTTCTTCGGTGGTGGTTCGAGTTCTTTGTTGATCTTAACCTCAATCATCTCTCTGAACTTTCTACCAGATTCACCGTTTGGATCAGACTGACTAACATCACAACGTGCCGCCAAGACACACTTGTTGGCTACCCACTTGACAGCCCGTTTACGAACATCTTTGGTATGATCAAAAGGTATCTGTTGAATGAGATCGCATTCATAGATATGACCGACACGCGGTGGCGGGGCGCTCATATCAGTTTCTATATTGGAAATTTTATGTGAACCTAATATTGGTATATTGCATGCGGGTAGGGTTGCTAATTTCATGAGTCCTCCGGCTAGACCCATCAGTTTAGCGGCTATGGGAGCTCCCAATATCACAGATAAGTTAGGTGCAATTGTTGTCATGTTCTTTTCAACAAAGGCTAGCAATTTGGCTTTGAGGTTGGCCAGGTGTATGGCGGCCGAGCACGCTTGCATCAGACGTTCCATTTCTTCTGGTTCCAACTTTACTCCTTGGGTTGTCGCTGCGGACATGGTCACTAATAGTTGAGTTTTTGGCTCTAGGAACTCACCAAGCTGCTTCTTGATGTTTTCGTCTGAAACTTTATCCGGTTTATTAGCCAATAGATGGGCTGTCATTATGTATTGCATAGGATTTGCTAATTTCAGTTCTGGGAATCGATAAGAGTATTTACTGTATATCGCCTTATACATTGTTTTCACTTGATCGTCTATACCAGCCACGAGTTTATTGGCCATCTCGATTTGCTCTAGCTGATCGCCAGCCTCTACATCCATTGCCTCCTCCCCTGCATCATCTTTCTCCAACTTTTTCTTGCAATCACCAAGAGCGATTGCCGGGTGATGCGAGATTTCTTGGGCAAGCGCATTTCCAGATTCAATAATTTCTTTTGTTGTGGGCAGTATAGTGGCCATGTTTAACCATGAGAATGTATAATTTGAGTGGATAAGAGTTTTGGGACGAGGAGTGAAGAATACGGATCGAGTATGTCCATATAAGTCCAAGGCAGCGAACAGCTGACGCTTGCTCTTCGGCGCTGAGGGGCGGCCAGCGAGGCCTAGCCGGTCGATCGGTCGCACATGTTCGCCCCAAGAGGCCTCCCAGATTATTTTATTGGATTGACTTCTCGTGAAGCACTAGCAAAATAAACATGTGCAATCATTATGTAATCGTCTCAACTCGGCGTTGTCACTTGGGAATTAGTGGATCTTGTTGCAACGACAGATTGATTAGGATGTGCTCTCAGGTTCCAGGTGGAATTTAGTTACACTACTTAGAGGAGAGTTGGTTTGATACCATAACTCGAGTTGAGCCATGGCACCGAAATTGAATAACGCCCGTCCAACAACAAAATCATCATCAGCTCAGGGTGTTGTTGGCCAAAGGTTATCTCGAAGAGCTAATGGCGTCGAAGATCCGAAGAGGATCAAATTATTGTCCGAAATACTTGAAGGTGAGTGAGAAAGATCAATTGGTCTTGGATGAGACCTGAAGTTTTGTCTAATCTCCATGATGTGTAACTAACAATCTGAAAATTTGGACGAAAATCCTTGATGATCACCCAGAGTCTTCTTCACCATCACTGAACGACATATCTAGTCAATGTCTGGGACCTCGCCAAGCAGCTGAAAGCCACTCGAGATTATTAGATCTACTGGAGGATGCACGTCGAATTGAATCAAGCTTAGGTCCAAATTTACCCGAAAGGAACAGTGAAAGCTGGACAAATTTCTTCAAATGGCTCGACTCGAATTTAGGTGAAGAGTTGTCCTCGAAAGTAGGCGTATCCAAGCTAGAAAATTTGGATGGTAGCTGCGATGGATGCCTTACTGACGATGAATATTCACTTGTTGCCAAAGTACCTCTGAGGAAAGGTGATAGAATTTTCGCTATTGATAGGAAGTTGATGTTGAGCACCGAGACTGCCGCAAAAGATGTGGACTTGTATGAGTTCATCAAAGCGGATTCAATAGCCTCTGGTATGCAAAACGTTGTTCTTGTATTGCACTTGTTGAACGAATACAGTAAAGGCGAACAGTCTTTCTGGTGGCCTTACTTATCGATACTACCTAAGAAAATATTACCAGTATTCAAGTTGACCAAACCAATTCTAGCCCGATACCTATTGGCGTCATCACATATTTATGAAGCTCTCAAGCTGCTGAGATCGATCGCGAGGCAATACGCATATTTTTATCAAAGATTACACTCTACTCGGCTTCCGTTGCGTAAGGACTTCACTTTTGAATATTATGCCTGGGGAGTGTCGTGTGTTTGTAGTCGACAGAACGAGATCCCTAACTCAAATATTAGAATGAGTTCGTTAGACAGAGAAATCCCTTATCAGAATGCTCATGCTCTTATACCGATACTGGATATGTGCAATCATGATGCAAGCTCAAATCAGGCGATATTCCTAGACGACTTGAGTTGTTTGGTAGCTGCTAAGGATTTGAGCGTCAATGATGAAATAGCAATAAATTATGGCTCACAGTCAAGATCTAGCGGTGAATTTTACATACATAACGGATTCGTGCCAAGCAATCATCGTCACGATGTTGTGCCGATAACTATTGGTCTCAGCAAGAAGAACCCATTATTTGAGAAGAAGGCAAAATTGTTGAAAATTTTAAATATGCCAACGCTGGGGCGTTTTAAATTGGTCGAGAACAACTTCGAGAATCGTCATAAGCGTGATCCCCACTTGACAATGTTCTTGATCGTATACTCAATGTCCGAGCCAGAGCTTGACTACACATTAGACTCGCCTCACCCAGTGGGGGTTGCCGACGAGATATATGAATTCATTCATTATAAGCAACAAGAAAGCAGCAATAGTTGCGGCAGTAGCTCCGATCCTAAAGAGGCTAACAAATTAGACGAGATCAAACTGCGTTTGGCCAAGAAGGTTGAAGAGTACTTGTGTCTGAGGGCGAGTGTTACCGTGAGCCTGATTGACAGAGCGCTAGAAGAGACGACGAAGGATAAAGAAAATCAAGATTTACACGCAATTCGTTTGTTGCAATGCGAAAGAAATATCTTCGAAAGTTATAAAAAGAAATAAACTAATAAATTAACATTCAACTGAATGGAGAAATATCAATCATGCATAGCCGAATAAGATCGAGGTAGAAAAGAGAAGTCTAGAGCAATTGAAAGAAGGCTCCCATTCGGCAGCGCTTCATGATGTTTTTGATTCTTTTTAGTTTCTGTTTAAATTAATGAAAACTATTGAAAATGTTTCTCGTTTGATTCTCATTCAACTCAGGAGGTTCCCCATTTGGACCATTGTCATTCGGATGCGCTGCTAAACGTCGATCAATCGGATATAGGTTTAGGCTAACGTGTGCTATATGATGTTTGCTGTTTGTATTGTGTGTTCTCAATTTGCTTTATTGGACACCGAGTGAGCTTGGAGTTGTGTTTGGTGCTCATGTTGAAACATTTCGCTGGAGGCTTCAGTGTTTGGGTGGGGGATTGAGGTTAATTTGAAAACTAGATCTTTGGGTGAGGGGGGGAAATGAGCTGGGCCCTGAGAGGGTTTGATGCGCCTAATTGTGGTTGCTGTTTGGCTCTGCTCTGCTTAACCTTGATTCACTACTTGGCGTCCAGCTCGACGTCCTCGTCGTCGCTGTTGAAGCTGGTCGAGTGGTTGCTGTTTGTGCTAGTGTTGTTTTCTATATTGGCTGCCGCTGCTGCTGCTGCCGCGGCGGCCGCAAACCTGGCAGCTAGCTCCTGCTGGCCAGAGGGACTATGAAGCTGTTCCTGGAAGAGCATCTGTTGGTGATGGTGTCTCTGTTGCTGCTGCTGTTGTTGTCTGGCCAAATGCTGCAGGGCCAGAGTGGTGTGGTCTGGGTTTGTTTTGCATGGGTCGGCCTTGCTCATGAGTGCCATAAGATGCTGGTGGTGCTGTTCAGTGGGAGTGAAACTGGTGTTGGCGCTGCTTGTTGAGTGGTTGTTGAGGGTGTTCGCGTGTAAATTTGTGTTGTTTTGTGCGTCTGAACTAGAGGAATGGTTGTTGTTGTTGATGATACTGTTGTTGTTGTTGTTGTTATTATTGTTGTGGTGCGGGGGCGGTGGGCTGGCGCTGGTGGCTGGCGACTGTGAGGCGGCGATGCGAGCCAGTTCGGCCGCCTGCTGCTGCTGCTGTTGGGCGTGCGCGGGCGTGTGTCCCGCCGGGGGCGCGGCGGTCGACGAGAGGGGCGCGCCGCCCGCGCTGAGGCCCGCGCAGTGCTGGTTCGACGAGGAGGTTCCCGCGGCGGCGGGTTGCGCGTGCGACGGCGGGAGGGCGGGCGAGGCGGCCGCGCTCAACTCGCGCGCCGACGCCGCCAAGTGGACCGCCTGAGCTTGAGCTTGGGCCTGAGCTTGAGCTTGGGCTTGGGCTTGGGCAGCCAGCAGGGCGGCCGCCATGTTCAGCTGGCCCGCCGGGTTGGTGGCCGCGTACTGCGAGAGCAACCAGGGCCCCGAACGCTCGAGGACCGACTGGTAGGCCATGAAGTGGGTGGCCTCGTTGAGCAGCTCGATGCCGACGGCGGCCTGGCGCTTGTGTTTGGTGCGCCTGTTCTGGTACCAAGTTTTCACCTGGGTGTCGCTCAGTTTAAGCTTGGCCGCCAGCTCCACCCGATCCTGAACGGTGAGATACTTCTTCGCCTCAAAGCTCGCCTCCAGCTCCTTGAGCTGGTGGTCCGAGAAGGCGGTTCTGGCCTTCCTCTGTTTGCGCTTCTGCCCGTCGTAGCGCAGAATGTCCTTGATGAGAAACGAGGTTCCACCTGCACCTCCGTTGCCATTGCCGTGCTGCTGCTGCTGCTGCAGCGTGGGCGTGCTCGAGGCCGAGGTGGAGTTGCTGCTTCCGGTGTGGTTGCTGTTGCTGTTGTGCTGCTGGAGGTGCATCTGCATCTGCATCTGTTGCTGCTGCTGCTGCTGCTGCTGCTGCTGCAGACTGTTGCCCATCGCCGTGGGACTGCCCTCGGGGTTGCCCTGAGCCGAGCTGGCCAGCGGGTTGCCCTGAGCTGAGCTTGGCGGCTGACCGGAAGCTGCGGCTGCTGCTGCGGCGGCGGCGGCTGCAGCGGCCGCAGCTGCTGCAAATGGATTCAGGTGCTGGCTCATGTGCTGCTGGAAGGCGGCCAGATGGTTGAAGGGGCCGCCCAGTTGGTGCTGCAAGTGCTGGTGGCCTGGGTGCTGCTGGGCCTGGTTCATGGTGCTGCTGGCCAGGTGGTGCTGGTGGGCGCTGAAGTGTGGGGCTGCTTGAGGGCTGGTCTTGCTGGTTGGGCGCTGCAAGTGCGACATGGAGTTGCGCGCGCCTAAAAGTCTTAGTGGGTGGCCTCTTCAGGTGGCCTCTTAGGCTGAGGGACACTCTTCGGGAGCTTGTCTCTATGGAGATCTGTCTTTTCTTTGGGGCTTCTCCTTAGGCCCTAAGCTGTGGCTTGGCGAGAAACCTTTTCTTCGGTTCGCCTTTTTGCTTTCCAATTTCCAACTTCGAATTTTGAGACAAATTCGCTCTTGACTTTTTCCAACTTGTGTCACTTCTCGTTCGGCCCACAATTAGCTTCTCTTTTCTTTTTTATTTTCTCCTTAGACTTTTCTTCAAACTGGCACGCAGACCACTCTTTTCGGCCCACTAGTTCGCCCGATTAAATGGCTTGAAAAGTGAGTGAGTGGAAGACGTTTGCACTTTGCAGTGGGCAAAAAGTGGCACCAAGATCTTCTCGCTCTAAGGAAGAGAAGGTCTTCTCTTCGACTTGATATTCCGATTTGCGTCGAGCCAATGAACAGGCAACAGACAAGTGCCGGCAGACAATTGCTAACTAACTAAACTTGTCGCTTTGTTCCACAAACTCAAACTAACTCACGCGCGCTGCCCAACAAACACAAACTCAGACAGTCAGACAGACACTTGCAGGCCGCAGTTCAAGTGCCACTGACTAATCAAGTAAAACGATCACTTTACTTTAGTTTTTCCTCCTCAGCTTCTCTCTTCTGCTTCTTCTTCTGCTTCTGCTTCCTCTGCTTCTTCTGCTCGCCTCCTTAGGTTCGCCTCCATTTGCTCGGACAGCGCCAAATTTGTTGCCCCTCTTCTCTGCTTCTGCGCAGATGCGCCTCAAACTCAAACTCACTCTAATTCCAATTCCAATTCCACTTCCACACTTCTAGCCTCTAGTTCTGCTCGCCTGCACTCTGCCTGGCAAACTGTTCGCAGCCACAGTGCAAGCAGTTAAACCAAAAGAGAGTCAATTTACTACCACTCAGCTACAACTATACACTGCCAATGGCAGAGCCTCTCAGCTCAGCTCAGCTCAGGAGCAAAAACAGAAGCCAAACACTGTGTGTTAGTGCACCAGTTGACTCCGCTCACAGAGATTGCTGCCCAAAGCCACAGACACAGACACAGACCAGTGCCGCCATTGTGCGCGTTTGGCTATTTTTGTTTGCACGAAAACGATTGGCCGAAATCATTTCTCACTGGCTTTAAATCAAATCATTTCCACCAAAGCCAGAGAGCGGCCCATTTGCAAGGCGCAGGCGCGCTCTCCCCAGCCTCTGGCCCCCAGTTTGTCCTGAGCTTAGGTTTGGCTTTGCCTCGCGCGCATGCGCACTTTGCAACTGGGCTCCCTAAGGGCAGCTCTTGCGCGCCGGCCAATCAGGCCAGGGGATCGATTTCCGACAGACACACGCACAGGCACACGCACACGAGAGCGCCAAAGCTTATCTATAAGTTGGCCTCCCCGTTCGCTGGGCCGGTCCACTTGGAGGGCCATTTGCCATTTGCCATTCGCCATTTGCCGGCAGCAGAGATGATCGAGCGACGGTCTTCGGGCAGTTGCTCGACTCTGGCTGCCGCCGACTGTGTTCCGGGCCAGGAGCGAGCGAGAAGATAGCTGCAGCCAGACTGGCGAGCGTGAGAGCGGCCCGAGTTCTGATTTGACTCTTGGCCAGAACAGTTTCTTGCAGTTGTTTACAGGAAAGCGCGCAATCTGGGGGCGAAATGGGGCAGTCCGGGCGAGTGGCGCTGAGACTGGGGCGCGTCAGGGGAAAATGCGCGAATTTTGGTTGGGAATGCGCTGAAATCGGGTGAATCTGGGGCTTTTTCTCCAATTTTCCCCCAGCAAGGCGCACTTTTTCCCACTTTTTCCCACTCGCCCCCAAACGGCCGCAGTTTCGCCCCTTCGGGCAGGTTTGGCCGCCCCAAACCTGCGCCCAAACGACAGTCTGTCTGCGGCGCCCAAGCCTAAGGGGAAGGCGCAACAGCACAGACTGCCTCAGGCTCGTCGTGTTGTCTTATCGAAGCGGCAAAGTGAGGAGACAAAACAAACGTTGGGCGCTCCTCGTTCGACGGCGGCGCTGCTCTAGCAAAGCAAACGAGAGCCGGAAGACAAATGGAAAGCGCAGGCAAGGGCGAACAGCGAACAGGCCCCTCTGGCAAACGGGCCCACTGTTTGTCTGTTGGGCGGCGAGCTTTGGGTGCCCCGCCCAAGCCGAGCAGTTAGCTGCCAGCCCTGCTCGTCTGTGTCACTGGAGGCATTCATTGCAAGCTTCCAATGGGCGCTGCTTCCAGTGGGTCGCCTTTTGTGGCTCGCCGCCATGCTTTTTTCCTGCTCGCCGCTAAGGAGGAGCAGCAGCAAGGGTTGTCTTCGGTGGCTGAGGGCAACCATTGGCCCTTGTGTCTCATTTGTTTTTGCGGTTTCTAAACGCTTGCTTGTGCGCGCGTGAGAATTTTAATCAACACTCGAACGGCATTCAACATTTCGAACACTCTTTGGACTTTGCGCTTCTCCTAAGCGCCACTGACATTTTTGGGCGCGGAACTTGTTTCCATGGCTCGCGCTTGCATTTGTTGCCTCTCTGCTTGTTGTCCTTGCGACCAAAGGCCAATTCTAATGACTGATCGCAGCCCCTTTTAACCCGCAGCTCAGCCGCCCTGAGCTTGCATTCTTCTTCTCTAGAAAAGCGCAAAAGTGGCCCCCTTTTGCGCTTCCCAAATTGAATTTGGCCACCGATTTGGCCGCCAATTTGGTGGCCAAATTCGATCTCCGGCCGCAAAATGAATAATCTGACCTGTTCTGCTGAATGGGCGGCACAAGTTTGGCCTTCCAGTTGGCTTCCAGTGCTTAGAAGTGGAAGAAGTTGGCGAAGAGGCCGCCTCTTTTGAGCTTGAGAATCGAGAAGAACTGGCGCTCCTTGGCTGGCATTGAATTTGGCGTGAATGCGGCCGAGGAATTATGACGAGCGGGAGAAAATTGTGTGTCTCTGTCTCGTGGAGGCTTCTCTGCAAAATGCCGCAAGTTGATGCAGTTGCCGCAAGTTGCCGCAAGTCTCTGCATGTCTCTGCAGGTTGATGCAAGAACACTTTGTTGTCGGGGTTGCGCAATTGGCCACTCGAAGGAGCTCAGAGCCTAGTGAGCAAAAGGCGCACAGAAGCCGAGAGGAGGCCAGCTTCAACAAGGACAGAGAAACGGACGCTCCCACACAATTATTCCAGTGGGTCCGCGCGATTCGTGCGCAAAGTGCGCCAGCTCGAAAAGGGCGCCTCTTCAGACAGTCTGCAGCTCTCAGCGCGACTTTAACAGAAGTTTAAAAGACGACTGTCACAGTGACTCAGCTCGAGTGCTTGGGAGCTCAAGTTAGAAGAATAGGCAGTCTTTTCACGAGCTGCTGTGCAAGTTTGCACCAGTTTGTGCAAGTTTGTGCGAGCGAACTTTGCCCCCAGCTCAGCTCGGGCGCGCTGCCAGCTCCAGTCGCGCAGACAGTCCCGCGCACAGTCGCCAGTGCAGCGCCAGGCCTGCCGGATTCAACGCTCGCACTCGCAGACTGTGAGTAGCAGGAAATGAGGGCCCAGTTTAGCTGAGTTTAGCTCACTTTTGCCCATTTTCAGCCGCCAAAGTTTAGACTTTTCAGCTCAGACTCTTCAATTTGGACTCGTCTGAGTGACGAGTGACGATTGTGCGCGCCGCACAGGAGCACTTGTTGTCATTGCTCACTCGCTTGGGCTTCATTCTGTGGCCAGTTTGGGGCGAGATCCGCGCCAGCAGAACGCCATTGAATAGAGCTTAGAATACTCGTAGAATGGACTTTGATGAGCGCCTTCTGATGGCCAGACAAACGGGCTAATGGGCGACAAGGAGCGCCAGTTTTGAGCAGTTTTCTGAGAGCAGTTTTGAGGAGCGATTTTGGCCAGTTTTGGGCAGATTTTGGGCAGTTTTGGAAAGATTTTGGGCAGTTTTGGAAAGATTTTGGGCAGTTTTGGAAAGATTTTGGGCAGATTTTTGAGATTTCCAAGAGAAAAGCGCAGTTTAGCAAGTTGGAGAGTTTTGGCTGCACTGAAATGATTCCAGTTTGTCCACAAACTGCAGATTGAAATGGGCGCCAAGCTGGCCAGCTGGCCAGAAGCAAGCTGGAAGCGTTGCAAACTGGCCACTCGTGCCGATAAATTGATTTCGCGCCCCACTGGTCAGCGTTTGGATTGCGGCGAGCTCGTTTGCGTGGCTCACTCAATGCAATGGACGCTCGTTGCAAGTGGCCAGTGGCCAGTGGCCAGTGGGCGGCCCTTCAGACTGTCAATTGTGGGCCAGTGTGAAGGCGGGACAGTGTTTGGGCGTTGAGACTGCGCCACGAAGACCAGTTGCGTGGAGCTTTCCTTGCAGACTAGGAGTTGCCAGAGAGAGAGAGAAGCTTGCCCATTGGAGAGCGCGAGACAGTGGTCGGCGGGCGAAGAAAAAGTGTGTGGCGAGTTGGCGCGAGAACTGCCGCACACAGTCAGTGGAGCGGATCTGCACACTTTTCACTGCAGCAAATGGAGGGCGCACATTTTGGAGCTAAGGGGCCTTGTGGGCGAGAGACTGTCTGCGAGAGACTGGCTGCGAGAGACTGGCTGCGAGAGGCGCAAAGAGAAACAGAGAGAAGGAGAAGAAGAGAAGAGAAGAGAGAGAAGAAGAGAAAAAGAGATACAGACTGGAGCACGCGCGCTCAACAACAGGTTGTCGAGCAATCAAACGTTGGCCAATTGTTTCGAGACAAGTTTGCACGGAAGAGACGAGGAAGCGAGAAGTGTTTCTGGCCAGAAAGAGAGAGAGACTTTCCTTCCTCTGTGGCCTCTTTGCAGTTTGCGGAGGAGAAAAGAGGCGAAAACCAACAAAGTGGCACTGGCCCGGGCCTTTGGGACTGTCTTTTCCACTGTCTCTGGGACCAGAGCTAAGGTTTGGAACTGTTGCGGGAGGAGAAGTGAGGCAGAAATTGGTTAAAGTTGGCAAAAGTTTGCAAAAATCGGCAAAAGTTGGCCAAAAATTGCCGAAAATGGTCAGGCAAAAGTTGCTGGGCCCAGTTTTGGACTGGCTTTTCGCCTTCTTGGACTGCCTTTTGGGCTTTCTGGCCACTTTTCTGCCTTTTCGGCCGCAGTTTAGTGTGAATAAATGGTGAAAAATTGGCTCAAATTGGCCTCAAATTATGACAAACAATCAGAAGGGAGGAAAAAGTATCAGTTTGCGGCCTTTTTTGCTCGCCCTTAGCTCTGGAAAAGCGGCTCTCAAGTGGAAGGCGAAGAGACATTCAATTGTGCACCTCTCCGAGTCTTTGAGCTACTGAGCCTCCTCCCAGAGACAGTCTGTGGCCGTTCGGCGCGGGCTCGCTAAGGTCCTTTTCCTCTGCAGCAGAGGAAAAGGCAGAGAGAGACACTGAGAAAGGCGGAAAGTTTCCGAAGAGGATCAAAAACACTGGCCAGGTGCGTGTGTGTCTGTCTCTGTGTGCTGGCGGCTTGCAATTGGCCCTAAGGGAGGAGGCAAAAGAGTGGCCGAACGATCAGAGCAAACAACTGGCCATAATGATACTCTTTGTCTGTGTCGCCTGTCAATCAGGGCCGCCTCTTGGCCAGACTGTTGCACTGCTGCACTGTGCTACTTTGTCGCTCCTCGTCCACTGCTGGCCGGCAATCATTGGCCATTGGCGAGAAAACAAACGCGCAGAAGGAGCTAAGAGCGGCCGCCTTTGCATTTGTCTGCTGGAAGTGTGTCCAATGCAGTGCTCGAAAGGGCAGTGGTTCGGCGAGCAAGTTGGCCACTTTGGCCTCTTGGCTGCGGAGCCAAAAACGCTTATAGATCAGCGGCGATCAATTACGCGCACGCTTAGGGGCCGCGCACAGTCCGCCGTTTGCAGTTTGCTTAGAACAGTGCAAGAAGTGAGCATTGCAGGCAGTGTGCAGTTGCGACTTTTTGGAGTGCAGTTTGCAGTTTGCAGTTTGCAGATTGCAAACTGCAATCAGTTAGCCCTAAGGATTGGCCCCCAGCGAGCGAGTTAATCCGCCAAAAGAGTGGCAGAAGTGTTTTGACTGTTGCGAGTGTGCGATTTCATCTCTTTTTTCCACCACATTTCCATAATTTCTCGCCCCGAAGGGAGTCTTCTCTGCCAAGTTTTCACTGACTTGTGAGGCAGAACAGAGAAAGCAAAGGACTGAGAAAGAGAGCAAAGAAGAGAGAAAGGAAGCTGGGGAATAATGATGATTTCTTGTGACAACTCTTGAGAAGAAGAATAACTCTCGCTTTTGTTGGGCCGCCAGAGATTATTAGCGGCCCTTCTCGGTGGCTAACACTCACTGTGTTTGCAACACTCATGGGCCACACACACTCGCCCGGGGCCACACACGAACGAGCTGCCCAAATTCTCTCACTTTTTTCTCCATCTTTTTCCTCCATCTCAGTTGCAAACTTCGGCCCAGCCACAACCACTTTTGGCTCTGTTTTTTGGCCCAAAAACCAAAAGTGGGCCCATTTTCCTCTCGTCTGTCACTTTTTCGCCCTCACCTTAGCTCTGGCCCGAAGTCAAATCAAATTGGAAGCAGATGAAATCAAGTCAAATCAAATCAAACGAAATCAATCCGGCAAATGACATTTTTTCTCTCCCTCACTTTGCCTTCTCTGTTCGCAACCAAAGCGGCCCAATTGGAACCAATTGGGGCTGGTTACAAACACAGAAGCGAACTGCCAGCATACCAAATGAATGGGAAACCAATGAATTTGCTTGGTCTCTCCACTTTGGCTTTGCTTCTTTGCACTTTAGCCTCTCAAGTTTGCTTTCAGTTTTCATCCAACTCACTCAAGAGTCACTTGAATAAATTGCAAACTCTCTTCTGCTCAGCTTCTTTTTGCCCTTCACAACAACAAAGAAGCTGAGGAGCCAAAAACGGTAATAAGCGGCCAGAGAGTAGCTCTCGTCTCGTTTGGGAGCTTCTCTCAGTCGTCTCCCTTTTTTGTGCTTCTCTCCCGCAAAAGTGTCTCCACTTATTCCGCTCTTTTTCCTCCACTTTTCCAGCTCAAAACTTGTCCATCAGTTCCAGATGCAAACAGTTCCAGTTGGCATCTCAACTCAAGTCTTCCACTTTGGCGGCTTGCACACCACTGGCTCAGACACAAACAATTGGCCAGGAAGGAAAAAATGGGCGCGATGAAAGGAATTCTCCACCACCTCAAATTGTGTCACACTTTGTCGCCATTCAACAATCTCAATCTGGCCCACTGGAAGCCGTTCGAGCGGAGGGCAGAAAGTGGGCCCGCGAGACAGTCTCTGGCTCTGCTTGAGAGATTTTCCCGGCGAACTTCGATGGAAATTAGAGGAAAGTCTAAATTTGGAGAAAATTTAAGAGAAATTTGAGAGAAATTCGGAGGAAAAAAACTGCCGTCCAAGAGGGGGATTCGCGTGCATGTTTAGGAGTAGGCAAGCAGAGCGCGCCAGTTTGATGTTTGTTTTGGGACAACTTTGGCCAACTTTAAGCAACTTTGGCCAACTTTTGCCTTTTTGGCCAACTTTTTCCACTTTGGCTCGAATCAATCAAACAGGTGCCCAAATGGACGGCCGCAGACAGTCTGCGGCGCAGTTTCAGACTCTTTCTGGCCACTTTTCCTCCTTTTTTACTCCCTTTTTCCCCCATTTTCTTATCGTTTTTCGGCGCACTTTGCGCGCCACACTTGCGGCCAAACAAACGGAGAGAAATCTGCATAATGATTAATTGGGCCAAAGATGGATGAGAGTTCGTGTTGGACTTTGGGGCAGTGTTCAGTCCGCGGCTTAGGGGTGGCCGAAAGAGGCAAGAAGTGGAGAAGACACTCTTCAGGAGGAGAAGCGTTGAAAGGGACGCTTTTGGGCAGGAGGAAAATGGGCAAAGGAGAGAAGGAAGACAAACAGAACAAGTTGGCAGAGAAGGAGGCTCGTTACATAATGCCTGTGGTCTAATGTTTTCCAGTCAAAAACATTCCGCCGCCAGCCAATTGTTTGCTCTCTTTTCTTTCTTCACTTTTTCACTCTGAACTGCGCTGCTTTGGCCGCCACAAGCAGACCACTGCAACACTGCAACAGCACTGCACCACTGCCTCTGGGCCGAGCAATGCGCCAAACAATAAGCCGCAAAAGTGGCCCCGATGACAAACACTATAATTAGCGGCCTCTTCCTCCTAGTCTGCGGCTCTTGCTCCTCCTCTTTCTCTTCTTGAGGCTTTTGGCCATTTGGGACCTCTGTTGGCGGCCTGTTTGCACAAGCGGCTCGTCGGCCGCAATTGAAACATCAAAACGTTTCCGCGAGACCTGAGCTCGTCCGTGTTGGGCCACACTTGCCCACTGGCAAGTTGCGGAGAAAGTGGACACTTGGAGGGCGCAAGTTTCAGGCTGTGAAAAGTGGGCGCGAGTTGCACGGCGCACAGTCTGCACTGGACAGTCTGCAGCAAAGCAAAGCAGTAAAGCAAAGCAGTGCAGACTGTGTACCGCACACAGTCTGCAGCCCCACTTTTTAATGGACTTTTCGCGCCCGCTTCCTTGGGCGCCCCAAAGCCCCAAAACGCAAAGCCCAAAAGGCAAAGCCCAAAAGGCAGAGCGCAAAGGCCGCCCCTCACACAAGCTACACACAAACAGGAACTGGAAGTGGAAGCGTCGCGAGCAGAAAAGAGCAGCCAGAGAGCCACTTTGGGCCAGCTTCGGTCGCTCGAAGGCCCCAAAATGCGGCCGACTGATGCAAGTGACAATTAGGGGCCCGCTTTCGTTCCACTTTGCGGCTCCAATTTGGCGCGCCTTTGGCGTGGCGGCCACCTGTTTGCCGTGCTTGTGGGCGCCGCAGACTGTCTGTGGGCGCGTGGGCTGCAAGAGAGTTGCGAGTGGGCTACATAAGAGCTGCAATTGGGCTGCATTACGAGCTGCAAGTTGGCTGCAAGTGTGGGCGAAACGGAACGCGAATCGAAATGCAATTGAGGCGCAGATTTACACTTTGGCTCTTCGATCGAGATTGGGCCAAGTGCATGCAAATGAGCTGAGCCAAAATGCGGCCAACTCATTTGCAATCAGCGCCCCCAAAGAGCCGCACACTCTTGCACGCCGAATGATCTTTGCACTTGTCTATAGGCAGTGCAGAGAGTGTCTACTTTGCGCAGACAAAGCAGGCCCAAAGTGGATTCTTCGAGCTCTCTTTCAGGCTTTCTTTCAGGCTCCCTTTCAGACGCCCTCAAGTGGCCATAATCAATCAGGGGCGTCAAAGGGGCTCCATTTGCCGGATGCGCAAATGGAGGGCCCAAATGGGAAATAAACAAGCAAGGCCAGCGGAACGAGTGCCGCGGACAGTCTGCGGCCGAGCTTTGAGCTTTGGGGCTTCATCGGCGATCCATTAGGATCATTGTTTGACTTGTTGGGCCCATTTTGATCGAGCGCCGTCCATTCGCCGGCATTTGTGGCCACACTCTGGCCACAATTGCCTTCTGGGCCGCCCCTTAGGCTCCGCCCAACTGGACGAGCTCGCCGCCGAGCCCAAAGGGGCGCCCAACTCGCGCGGGCCACTCGTCCACTTCCGGCGTCCTTGGCGAGCAGCAGCTAGTGGCTAGTGGTCAGTGGCCAGTTGGAGAGTAGCTTGGGACTGGGACAGAGACGCAGAGACGTGACCGGGCCAATTGGGCGCTTGGCGAGCTCAATGGGCGAGCGTGGGCCGCAGATTATCGAGCGGGGAGGCTGCTTGCGGGCGGCCTGTTAGTATCCGGCGAGTTTGCCGGAAGCGAGTTGGGCGCGCTTGGCGAGCGGCAATCTGTCGCCGACAGTGGTCCTTTGTGAGCCACTTTCAGGCTCTCAGTTTGGCCCAAGGACTTCTCGAGGGCAGTCCTAGGGGTTTGCGCGCAAGGCAGTGCACTGCAGACTGTATACTGCACTGCGCACACTTTGCACTACACACTGCATGCTGTATATTACAGACTGTGTACTGCAGAGCGCGCAGTGCCCAGTGCTCACAGCAGTGCTTAGTGCGCGGCACTGGTCTGCCCGCAGGAGTTTGTGCTTTGGCGCTGCGTGTTGGCCTAGTCTGTGCTGCAGCTCAGTGGCGGCCGCTCATTGCAGAGCGCCGATTGCAGTAAACAAGAGTAAATTGAACGCGGAAATTATTACCATTTTGATACTCGTTTTCTCCGCTCTTAGTGGCCACTCGTGCTCGCCACTCGCCACTCTCCGTCCAACACACACTCGCCCCTTGCCTTGAGTTGAACCAGCCACTCTCTCAGGCAGCCCAATTCGGCCCTATATCACGCCGCTCCTTAGGGCAAGCGGCGTGATAGAACACACTCGAGGGGGCGCACCACTATTAAACTATTACTGAGCAACTATTTCGTTCGCGGCTCCATTTGCGGCCCATCATCTCGGCCGAAGCGGCTTCCTCTATAGGCCTGCCAAGAGTCTGTGCTGGTTGTCGCTGATTCGACACAGACGAGCACAGACGAGGAGGAGAGACAGACAGCGGAGGAGAGTGTTTGGCCGGCGAGTGGGCGCGCGTAATGAATTGGCGCCCGGCCAAAGTGGGCGGCTGGAAGAGCAGCATGTTGGCTGTGGGGGGAAAATGGGCCTTACACTCTTTGCCTTTGGGAGTGCAGTGGGCGCGCAGTTGAAGCTAATGGACTAGATTAGGCAACTTTACTCCAATTGGAGCCACTCTTGCACAAAGAGCAGCCCAATTGGGTGCTGCTCCTTTCCTGCCTCTCAGCTGCTTTTCCTTTGCTCTCGGAAGCCCATTGAAAAGTGGCCTCAGTGTCGCCCAGTGGGCTCAATTAGGAGCAGCAGCAATAATAATAATAATAATAATAATCTAATGCAATGTAAGTGACACCGCGCGACAACTGGGCCCAAATGCGCCTCCATTAGCCACTTGCGGCCACTCACTAACTGCCGACTGGCTGTCAGCACTTACACACAGTCTGAACTAGTGCTCCAAAGGGCAGCACTAGTTCACAGGCCGAACTTCTCAACTCACAACAGACCAAAGTGCTTCCCTTTGGGCCTGCTCGCCACTCTGAATGAGCCGCCCAGATTGCGGCCCATTTGGGGCCGCTTGTTTCAATCACCACTCGCTAGATGCACTCTCCAACGCTAGATACACTCTCTCTCCCAAGGCAACTTGATACACTCTCTGGAAGCTGCTGTTGCGCGGCCAGCAGACCGGAAGTGTTTTGTTCGCCGCGCGGCCAGCGAGTGGCAGTTTGCAAACTTTTAATGCGCCATGTTTTTGTCGCTCGACTTGCTCGCTGGTTTGAGCGCTGGTTTGGTGCAACCTCGCAGCTAGTCTCTAGTTTTGGGCCAAAATGTCCCAAAGCTTCGGCCATTTTGGGCCTCGTTTCGAATCCATTTCAATTCAAATTCGCCCGTTTCCCTTGCTCTAGAAACTGTGGCCAACTCGCCGCAGCTTAGCTTCCTCTCTCTGCATGAAACACGCGCTTGGAACGCGCTTGGAACACGCACTCTCGACCTCCCAAGTGGCTCCGAGCGGCCAAGCAAGCCAGTCCAGTTGAACTGTGCCCAATCGGCGGCCAAAAGCGAAAAGCGAAAAGTGAAAAGTGGAAAGCGACAAGCGAAACGAACTTGCAGCGCCGCAACAACAACTCCAACCGCCCCAGACAAGGACGGGCGCCCACCACTCCATTTGGGGCCCACTCGAGCGCCAGTTTTGGGCCTAAGGAGTCGCAACTCGCAATTGCCGATCGCTTCATGGCCGCACGTGCCCTCAGATCTGCTCGGCCTGCAACTTGCTGCCCGCAACTCGCTGCCTGCGAGCCGCTGGGGCGCAGTTTGCATTCAGCTGCAAATGCGGGCCCGCCGCAAATCAGCGGGGGGCGTGGCTTGCCCGCGCGGGGAAGGAAGAGGAATTTTGTGCGCACTTCAATGGCGCTGCTTTCCCCGCGGGCCCAAAATTTAGTTCGATTTTCCCGCAGACAGTCTGCCGCGAGTCCCGCGCTTGCAACTTGCTGCAAAGGGCCAATGCGCTCCGATTCGCAATATTTATACACACTTTTTCCATCGCATTTCTTTAACTCGCCCTCGGCCCACTTCCGGCCGCCATCTTGGCCCTCAAGAGGCTCAAGTGGGCGGCAGACAGACCGGAGGAGAGTTGTCCAATTTGCAGAGGCCGAGTTGGAAGTTTCACGCCAAGTCTTCACTATGCAGACTTGAGCGCCCCTCGCAGTCTAGGTCGTGAAAACAAGAGGCCAAATTAGAGCAAAATTTGCGAATTTCAGTCCATGTATGATTTCCCTTCGAGTGAGGCAAGCAAAAGCGTCTCATTTGCTGCACTGCAGCGCTGAGTTCAGTGCCCAATCTAAGCCAAAGAGCCCCAAACCCAAGCCAAAGGCCCCAAAGAGAGACTCGAATTTGCTCGTCGTCCAAAAGCGTTCGCTCGCACTTCCGGAATGGCCTAAGGAAAATCGCATTTGGCCCACTCTGTGCAGTGCAAAGTGGCCGCACACAGTCCCAGGCGGCAGACTGTCTGTACTCGCTCGCGCTCGACACGCCGATTGCGCAACACTGGCCATATTAAACATGTTCCACTCTGCTCGTTTGGCGCGCTTCTTCCTCTGGAAACATTAGAATTATGCAAACCACTTCCGAAAGTAGATTCCTTCTGCTTATTGCAAATCCAATCGCCAAACTTGGGCCAAATTTCCAAAGCCAAACTGCGAACAAGCATCCGTCGTTGTTCGTCTCTGTTCGAGATGATCTCTTTTCGCTTCCGTTTGGCTTGCATTTTAATTCGCAATGAATTCCCTTTTCGTTTATTCACTTGCTCTTGGCTCTAGTGAACTCGCGACAAATTTGCCCAATCGAATGCCAAACTCGAACAGAAACTGGCCAAATGTGCCCCAAGCTTGTCGTCCATTGTGTGTGGCTGAAAGTTGGCAAGTAATCATTTTTTAACACTTCACTGACTCTCGTGAGCTCATTTGTTTTGACACTTGTTGTTTCTGGAACTTTGCTCGAAATTTGCGCAGAATTTGTACGAAATTTGCTGCGAATTTCTCCAAATTTGTATGAAATTTGCTCAAAATTCGTACAAATTTCAGTCAAATTCTTCCAAAACCCAGCCCAAAGTTTGGAAATAAGTTTCGAAGGTTCGAAATTTGGGCCGAAATTTTGCAAAATTCGCCTGATTTTGCAATTTGGCACAAATTCTGCGCAGATTTTGGACAACTTTTGGTGCAACTTTTGCAAACTTGAGCCAAATTTGCCTCCCAATTTTGCATCGAAATCTCGAAATTTTGTCAAAAACAATCCTCGACCCTTAGCTTCGGGCTGGTCCAGAGTTGAAATGGACAAAAGTTGGCCCAGAATTGAGCAGAATTGAAGAGAGTCCACGCACGAGGTGCTCTGCCCGCATCAGTCTCAGTCGGCAGGCAAAAATGTTGCTCGAAAAGCCACCGAAGACTGTCTGTGGAAGTCTAATGCTGAATGCTGAATGCTGAATGCTGGCGAGCTTCTAATTCGCAGCCAGCCAGTGCTCGAGCTAAGCTAAGCTAAGCTAAGCTGAGCTAAGGTTGAGATGAGGAAAAGGTTGGAGGACAAACGAGGCCAAAGAAGCGCACACTTGAATGATTGGCGGCCAATTTGCTCTTCAAATTGACATGATAATTTGGACAAAAAAGGCCAATTGTTTGCTTTTGGCCAATCATTTTGGCCAAATGATTTGCCAACAATAATTCCTCCTCCATTTTCCTTCATCTTTCCTGCTCGTCTGAGCGCAACGAGGACAGTCTGTTGCGCAAAAAAGCTGAGCCAAAGGGCAGCCAAAAGGAGCCAAAAGCAGCTAAACAATCTGCCAGTTGGCTGCCAAAAGTCAAAGTGGAGCCACTTTTCAGAGTTCAGCCAAACTTCATCCAAATCCTAAGCAGCGCCACTCTCGAACACTCTTCTCTGTCCAGTTTTTAGTTCGCTTCAAAGAGGCAAAAATGCACAAGAAGGACGCGCAAGAAATCAGGCGCGACACAGACAGACACTCGAGAGACTGTCTGTCAGAGGAAAATTGTGAGCTTTTCGACTTGCCGATTGAATTGGAGGCGCCAAAAAGGCGCCAAAAAGTATACAAAGAAGAAGAAGAAGAAGAAGAAGAGTTTCTGCAGAAAAGATTAGCACCAAAAGATTTGCATCATGCGGGCGCTCCTAAGCTCTGGCAGCTCTTTTCTGGCGCCTTTTCACTTTCTGTCTCACTTGCTCTTCTCGCTTGTCTTCCAAAAAGCAAGAGGCCCAAACGAGCAAACTGGGCACCTCTTTTGCCTCTTTTTCACTTGTGCTCGAGTGGCGCAAGTGAAAAAACGGTTGTCTTTAATTAATTGTGTTTGGCTCGTGGAAAACGGTCAGCATTTGGTGAGAATTGCTCTTTTTTTTTTGTTGAAGATTCAACGTCAAATCTGAAGCAACAGAAAAGCGCCGCCCGTTTGCCTGAGAACTGGACTTGAGCTTTGAGTTGCCACTGTTCATTTCTGCTTTTGTGTTTACCTTTGTGTTTACTTTTGAGTTTACCTTTGAGTTTGCAAAGAAACAGTTTTGGGCCAAAATTGGGCCAAAATTCGAGCAAATTTATGCAAAAAAAGGCCAAATTTGAGCTCAATTCAACTAATTCAAGTCCAATTTTGCCCATTTTTTGCCGCCAAAGACTGGGTGCAGTTCTCACAAAAAGGCAAATTTGCCTCCCAAATTCAATCCAATTTATGTTCGCTAAATGGCCTCTTAATTGAGTGGCACAGTGTCTATTCTTTGCCCAGTTTGCGTGCTTCTCTTTCCAGCGGAAAAGCGTCCACTTGGCGCCCCAACTTCCACCAAAGTGGCCCTAAAGCGCGAAAAAGGAAAGAAATTCCACTCGGCGACTTCCGTTTGCGCACAGGTGGCCATTGTTGGCCCCTAGGAAAAGCTGCCACAAAGAGCCACACACAGTCTGTGCTTAGGTTTGTGCTTAGGTCTGCAGTTTGCTCTTGAGATTTCTGCTCAAGATTTCTGCACAAGATTTCTGCCACCTCGTTGCCAGTGTCCATTGGGGCGCAGTGGCGAAACGCTTGAAAAGGCAGCAGGCAGCTAATTAGCGGCCCCCAGAGACTGTGTGTCGGCTGGCACACAGTCTCTCTTCTTCTCAGTTGAAGAGCTGCCACTGACAGTTGGCAGCCAGTTGGTGTTCTGAAAAGAAGCTGAAAAAAGACATCAATTTGCATGCTCGAGTGTTGAGTTGCAAATCTTTTTCCATCGCTTATTCCTGGCTTATTTCTCCTTGGCTCTGATGCTGCACCTTAGGTCTGAGCTGCAGCGACAAAAAGCTGGCCTGCTGGCTGTTTGTTTTGGCCCAAACTGGCCAGAAGTGCGAACAACTTGCGCCTCTTGGCCCAGCGCAACAAGGCCCAATTGTGCGCCACAGACACTCTCTGGAGCTCAATCTGTGAGTCTTTTGGTTTGCAGAAGTTTTTAAAAAACCAAAGGCAACGAAAAGTCAGCTTTGGGCGCCCTAAGCTCAGCTCTGTCCGAGCAACTCGGCCGGCTAATGAACTGCGGCCGAGCCGTTTTGGGGGCAACTGGGCGGAAAAGATGAATTATTGCACCAGTTGCTTGGCCTGCGCTTGGAGTGTGTCTGCGGCTTGCCAGAGAGACAGTGTGCAGGAGCGAGTTTGGGTGGAAAGAATGGCGGAAAAGTAGAGAAAATGTTGGGAAATTTGCGAAAATTTGGGAAAATTTGCAAAAATCGGAAGCGAACGAGAGACAAAGATCGCGCGAGAGACTAGGAGTCGCAAATTGAGGCAAAACCTTTGGAATTATGCTAATTATCTTATCAATTTGCCCACTGCTTTGGCGCGGAAGCTCGTCTCTTGGCGCTGGATTGATTTTACTCTTGGAATGAGCGAGAAATTTCCAATTCTGAATGGAAAAAATGGAAAAAAATCGGAATGGAATGAATTTGGTGCCGAAAACAGTGTGTCTTGGCTCTTTGTTGCGGCCAAACTGTGCAAAGCTATGCAAGTGCTTTGCGGTTGCTCCATTGGTTCATCCAAGTCCGCAGACAGTCTGCGCTGGAGGCTGCATTTTTCCGCCAATTTTTCAATTTTTCACTCAACTTTTCACATTTCACATTTGCCATTTCACATTTTTCCACCAACAAGCAACCAGCGGTCCTCCTTCTCTTTGAGCGCCTTTTCCTCGCACTCATTCTGGCCTCTTCTTCTGGCTAATTTGAGCCGCCGACTCTAAGCAGCGGCCAATTCAGATTCTTGTGCACTGAGAAAAAGTCAGAAGTTGGCTTTTAATTGAATGAAATCCAATGCGACGATGATTAAATGAACTTTGGCACGTAACTGGTGGAGACAAGTTGCAGAGAGTTGGAAAAAAGTGAGCAAAAAGTGAGCAGCGCAAAGGGAAAGAATTAAAAAAGCGGCCAAATTAGAGACAAGCTTTGAGGTGAGTTTTTAACACTAGAGACTGGCTGCAGAAGAGGAAACTGGGCACTTTTGTGGCCAGTTTGAGGCCTTTTAATGCGCTCTCTTTTGTGTAGCTTTTCTGCACCTTTTGTGTAGCTTTTGTGCAGCTTTTGTGCAGCTTTTGAGCAGCTTTTGTGCACCTTTTGTGTAGCTTTTTGTGCCTTTCGCCTTTGCTTTGCCACCAGAGACAGTCTATAGTTTGCTATAGACTGTTACTATTCAATTTGCGAGCTGCATGCCAATCAGAATGAGAATGAGAATCAGAATGAGACACACACTAACACAAATTGTGCTGCTTTCTTTTGGCAAATGATTTGCAGTTAACTGAGAGAACAGACGAGCTGTGGCCAATGAGTGGCAGTAATTTGAAGAGAATAGAAGAAGAAGAAGAGAAATAAAGAGTGGCGCCTGTTTGGTTTTGGGCAAACAATCAAGTGTCTACTACTGTACGACTGTAGCTAGTCTGTGGCACTTCCTTTGCCTTGGCCACTCCTTTGCATTGGCGCCAAGTGGATTCACCAAACGAGAGTGGCCAAACAATTGCGCAATGGATGGGGAAACTGCCTTTTGGTTTGGTTAAGTTTAGTGGAGTTTAGACTTGATACAGTGTGTTTATTAAGTCGACTAGGCAGAGAGTGTTGAGTGGCAGTCTGAGAGTGTAAGAAGAGGGAGAAACAATTTGCGAAAAGATTCTCACGGCCAACTGCTGGCCAACAATTAGGCCCAAGTTTGCAGCTTAGATTGAGCTAAGGATCGAGCTAAGCAGTTTGGGATAGGCCTTAGGATGCAAGAATTGGTTGGAGAAAATGCGCTTCCAAAGCTCAAGTTGGGCTTTTGAAGCCGCTTGATTATGGCGTCCAATTAGTGAGCAGTTTGCGCTTGTTGTTTGTTGCTTGCGGTGGACTGTTTCTCTTGGCTTACAGTGTGCTTAGAGTGTGCTTAGAATGTGCACAATGTGAACAGTGTGCCATGAACAGTGTGCAATGTAAAGTGTAAAGTGTAAAGTATTAAGTGTGAAGTTTGAGAAAGCGCGCCACTTGTTACAGACTGTCTGCGGCCGGCGGGCAACACTTGACTGTTTCGTTTCAATTGTTTGCCGGCAGCCAAATTGGACGCAGATTGGCCTCCTTTTTGAGCTTGTTTTCTCTGCCTTTTGGACCTTTTGGGCCTTTTGGGCCTTTTGGCCAGTCTCAAGAGTCTGAAAGGTTGGAAAAGCCGCAGACTGTGTGTTGTTGTTGGGCCCAATTTGCGGCCAAGTGTGCGCGCAAGTGCACGCAGTCTCTGTGTGTGTGGAAATTGAAAATGATGGAAAGAGCTAATGTTTTAAGTGCGTGCAAAACGATTGATTGCCATTAGGAAGTGCCACTGACGAGCGGCAAGTGATGGCTGAGAAGTGGCTGAGAAGTGGAAGAAAAGTATAAAAGTAAGAAGCAAGAGAAGAGAAGTGAGAAGTCATTTTTGGGCTAATCTGCGCCCGCTTTTGCTCCACTCAAACTCAAACTCCAATCGCTCGATTGCTGTATTTCTCCAAGTATTTCTCCTTTGCTCTATCAGTGCCAGTCTGCCGCCAGCGAGCCCAAGAGACACACAGACAGACAGACAGACAGACAGACAGAGGAATCAAGAGAGCCAATTGGGCGAGTTTTGTTTCTTTATTGGGCTTCATAAGAGCTAGAGGCTGGCCCTTGGGGAGAGCTTGGCGCTTTGAGTGTGTGCGGCTAGAGAGTGTGTTCGGCTAGATGTGTGTTGTGTGTTTGCGATGAGAAGCACGATCGCAAACTGGCCAACGATTAATTTCCAGCTCCTTGTTCTTGTTCTCGATTGCGGCCAGACAGAGAGAGAGATGTGCTGGCTCTGTGTGAAGAGATGGAGATGGAGATGGAGGGCACACAATGGCCGGCGACACGCAGCCGCTTTTCATATTGGGCCGCCTTCAGCTTTACCTTTTAGCTTTTGCCTTTACCTTTTGCCTTTCGCCTTTCGTCTTTGGAAAAAGATGGAGAAAAGTTGATTGATTCAAAGTGGCCGCCCGAGACTGTTTGCGGCCGCAGCTCAGCTCGCGGGCCACTTTTGCGCGTCCCAATTGGCCAATGCAGAGGCAAAGGAAAAGGCCCAAAGGAAAAGGCCCAAAGAGTGTGTGCAAAAGATTGTTCGCCGCTCGTTTGCAGCCAAAGAGCCAAACAGTCGAACACAATGCACAATCTGCCATGCACACTCTACTCTTCACTGTTGCTCCTACTTCCACTAGAGCAGCCTACTCTCTGCTCTCTGCCCTCAGCCTCGCTCTCTGGCTCTTTTCGCAAGGACAAGCGCCAGAAAAACACCTACTCTCTGCCCCCATTATCCATTTTGGCGTCCATTTTGCTCGGGCCCTTAGGGCTCACTAGTGGCCGCAAAACAATCAGCCGGCTGGCACGCAAACCTGGCCCAAAATTGGACGCCAAAAGCGAACCTTCCAAAGTGTTCCAAAGGCGCTGGCAAAAAAGCGGCCTCCCAGTTGCCCAAAACACAGACAGTCTGCGGCCACTGTTTAGCTCAATGTTTCGGGCGCCAACTTATGGCCCGAAAATTGCCTCCTTTGCGCCACGAGGCCACTCTGCCACCGATAAGACACCCTTAGGGCGACCATCCAGCCTCTTAGCTTGCCAGCCTTTCATACTTTTGGCTTGCCAGCTTTCCAGCTTGCCAGTTTTCCAGTTTGCCAGCTTTTCAGTTAGCCAGCTCGCCAGCCTCGAACGAGAGACAATGGCCGCCCGCATTGTGCGGCTTCTTTCACTGGCAGGAAATTGAAACTGGCGCCGGAAGTGGGCCGAAGAGTGGCCGCTGCTTAGGGCTGGCTGCAAATCTATAATAAGCTCTAATTGGCGGCTCCTTTGCTGCAGTGGCCAGCTGGCGGCCGATGGACAGTCTCTCGTAGAAGTGGAAACAATTGGCCGCAATTGGAATCCAATTGGGGCCCAAATTGGATTATTGGAACAAATGGCCGCAATTGAGTGCGCGTTCAGGTCGGCCCGGAGCTTTGAGGCTTAGAGTGGCTGCAGCTAAGGGTCGGCCCCTCTGAATGGAGCAGCACGAGTTTGTGTGCAGTTTGTGTGCAGTTTCTGTGCAGATTGTGTGCAGTTTGTGCGCGCGCAAATGCAGCAAAGTGAACGTGCGACCAACACTCCAAAGCCAAAGCACTGGAGCGCGACCGAATCCCAAGCTAATCGAGTTTGCAATCTGGCCCCATTTTTCCCGATCAGTGACACAAGCGCCTCTTGAGTGCCCCAAATACAGTTACAGACTGTCTCTCAAACTGCATTTCAAACTGCAGTGGCCCAGTTTGGCGGCACTGGTCAACACTGGTCAAGCCAAACTGGTGACAAAACTGGCTCCTTTGCGGCGAGCCGCCAAAGGTAATTGCAGCTCGCGCGCCGATAATAAGCATCGTGGGCCGCCGATGCTTATTGCCGCCGATCGACACTCGTCTTCTGGGGCGCCACTGGTGCGGCCCAGCAGACGAGACACGGTCAGAGTAGAGAGCAAAGAGAGAGAGAGACAGAAATCAATAATTGTTTCCTTTTCGGCCCACTTTTTGGCCCAGAAAAGTTGGGCCAATTTCCACAAACTTTGCCCCAAAATTAGCCCAAATCAAAGAGTCTGTGCCGCCCATTTGTTGTCCGGCCTTCTTTTGTCTCTTTGTCCAGGCCAAAGCCGCCCATTTGTGCCACTGTGGCGGCCGCCCAAGAGACTAGCTGGGGGCAACAAGTGGCGCCAGTGGGGGCCGAGTATCACTGCGCGGCCCTGTTATTTTGCAAATGGCCGCTCATTTGTAAGGGTCCGTGCGAGTGTGTCTGCAATGGGCAATGGGAGGCAGCCGAGCAGATGAGCGGCCGAGAGATGGGGGAGAGTGTGCAGAGAGTGCAGAGTAATGATTAGATGGGAAAAATGGGCGAAAAGGTGCGTGAGACTGTGTTGATTTTGGCCGAAGGGCCACTTGTTTTGGCACACTTGCACACTTGCGCATGGGCCACAGTCTGCGGCCCAAACACAAGCGCACACAAAGCGCGCCGCTTCGCTTCTTTGGTTCTTTGGTTCGCTCGCACGCACCTGAGCTGAGCTGAGCTGAGCTGAGCTGAACTGAACTGAGCTGAGCTGAACTTGGAAAATCTGTTCAGCTGCGAAAAGATTTTGCGCAGAGAAAAGGCGCTGCAGACTGCGAGCGGCGGCCAGTCGTCCGCGCGCGACTGGAACGCCGCACCTAAGCTCCGCTGCTCTTCAGGCCCGACTTTTCGACTCTTCGACTTTGCGCCAAAGACGCGCCCCAAAGCACACGATTTGCCGCCGGCCAACTCAAGAAGCTCGCCAACTTGAAGGGCTCGCCAACTTTCAGATCGACCAGTGCTAAGCTCCGCCCGCAGTTGTGCCAACTCTTAGCTCTCAGCTCTCAGCCCTCAGCTCTTGGCAAAGCTTTTCATCCAGCAACTAATTTGATTGTTTGTTTTCCTCCTGCTCTCTGGCCCATTCTGCTCGTCTAATTGAGGCTCGCCACTCGGCCAATTGTGTTCATTTGTGGGCAAAAAGCGGCCCTGAACGAAGCGGCTGAGCTGTGGCCAAGTGCTGGCCGGCTAAGCTTTGGCCAAATGAAGCGAAAAGAGAGCCCAAATTGAGCGCCACAAGTCGTTGAACTTTGCAGCCTAAGCTCAGCAACGGCGGACTGTCTTCCAGTGGCGCTTCCAGTGGATGAATTTGCGCGCCTCTCACAAGCTCGCACAGACAGACACCTGTTTGTGTGTGTGTTGTGTGTTGCCTTTGAGTTTGAGTTTGTGTGAATTAGAATTAGAATTTGAATTTGAATCGGAACTTGGCCACTTGGAATGGGGCTGCAATTTGGCACTCTGATTGAGCGCTCGAGTGGCGAGCAAGTGTCTCTCGCGTTTGTGTTTGCGTTTGTGTGTGACACTGCGCGACTGGCACAAGCTAACAGCTTGTCACTGAGCGACTGTGTGCGACTGAGTGGAGACAGTCTGTGGGACAGAGTGTCTCTCTGTGTGTCCTGAGAGTCTGAGTTCCGCAGGCGCTAATGATTCGCAAATTGTCGCCGCAACCAGTCCAAAGGCCGCCCGCTGAGCTCTGGCAGCGTCGCCTCGGTTTGCGCTCTCTGAAAGCAGAACTAAGGCAACATTTAGACACAATTGGATGATGATTATATAAAAAAGGAGAGTCAAAAGTCAATTGTTGTCGGAGGCAAATGGGCCGCTCGGCCATTGTTGCCTCTGTCTCTGTCTCGCACTGCAGACTAGGCCTAGTGTGCAGTGTTTTCGCTTGCACACTGCACTGCGCGCACAGCGCCAAGTTCGCTCGCACACTGCCTGCAGGCTGCCCTAAGGAGCGGCACAAGTTGGGCCAAAAGCCCCAAGTTGTGCCGCTTCTTGGGCGCAACAATCGCGCACAAGAGCCAACCGCAATTACTGGCCGCTGCTCCTCGTCCAAAGTTGGCCAACTGCAAGCTCACTCGAGCCAACGGGCGGCCCTAAGCCACACACTGGGAGACCTGTAATTTCATTTGCGCACTTCCATTTGGGCATTCGAATTGCCAGCCGAACCACTTGGCGTGTTTGCTTTGCGCGCCTTCTGGCGCTCCTTAGCTCGCGAGCTTAAATTGAAATTGAAACTCAATTGGGATCAAAATTGAGCCCAACGCTTCGGCGATGCTTCAAAGAGAGCAGCACGCAGCCCTAATGGTGCGCCGCTGAGCCTCGGGGATCGATTTCGGCCAAGGCGCGGCCACAAATGAAGCAAATCGGGCGCACAATCAACAATTGGCCGCGCTCCAACTCGCCAGACAGACTGCTGCGGACTGGCCCTTTTCCAGCGGGCCGAGCGAGCCGCCCGAAAAGAGCAACGGCGGCCCCTTATGATCGGCGCGAGTGACTTTTTTCCAGCCACTTCCGTTCTCGTCGGCCAAATGTCGGCGCGTAAGTTAATTTGCGCGGCAAAGTGGCCGCTTCTGTGCACTTGGCCGCGCGCTGAACTGAACTGAGCCGAACTGAGCTGAGCTGAGCTGGCAGTGCGCGCACGCCAGACAGTTGTCGGCGCGCGACGAGCAGCACTCGAAAGTTCGCCCGCAGCTAAGGGCCAACTGCAAACTGCGAACTGCAAACTGCGAGCAGAAAACTGCGAGCTGAAAACTGCCAAATGGAAGCTCAAGTTTCGGAACTGCCAAATGCAACCTAAGAGCCGCGAACACGAACAAGATCCCAATCGCGCGCCCACTCAGCCATTTCGGACGCGCAAAGGGCGGCCGCGCGACACCTTGAAGGCGGCGCCAACAAGTCGCTCGTCTGTGTCCGTCTGTCTCTCTCTTAGTCTGTCTCTCTCTGTTTCTATCTGTCTCAGTCTCCCAGTCTGTCTGGCCCAAATTGGGCCCACTCGGCGGACAATTCGGCAAAAAGCGGCTCAATTCAAAAGGCCCCAATTGAGCCCACCGGTGCTGCTCTGTCCTCTGTCTTTGGGCAACTGCCTGGAGCTTGTCCTAAGGATGAAAAGGCGGAAAAAGTAAACACTTTTTCCGGAGCCAAAAGTGACAATTTAATTTACTCCTTCGCTCAGTGAGGCCGCTCAGTGAGAGACACTCTTTCCAGAAGCACTCAATTCAGAGTGTCTCTCCCGAAGACTGTCTCCCCCCAACCTTGTTCCTCCAGCGGCCGTTTCCACCGAGCTGAGCTGAGCCGAGCTGATTGTGAGCCAGCATTTGGCCGTCGCTCACTGTTGCCCCGAGCAAGTCGCCGCCCACTTCCACCCGCCCTTAGGTGCACTCGCGCAGTCCAATAAAAGTTTAATTAGTGGTCTCTGGGCGGCGTGAATGAGGGCCGGCCTCATTGGGCGGCTTGTGTGCTCGCCAGCAACTGGCTAAAGACAGGCCAGAAGGCGGCAAATGACCGCCCGGCGCCGCCCTTTCAACGCCTCTGCTCTCCACTGGAGGCTGCACACTGGCGCCCCACAGACAGTCTGTTGGGCCGGCCGGCATTTTAGTTTGCCCTTCGGTGCAACTAAACTAATAATCATCGCCAATTTGGCCAATTTGGACCATTTGGCAGCCACACACACCAAGTGGGCGCGCGCTCAGCTCAAAGTGTGCGCTTTGTCTGCGCGCTTTTCTCTTCACCGCGCGGCACACAGTCTGCACTCCACTCACTGTACACTATCGGCCAAAAGTAAAGAGATAAGATTCTGTGCAAAAGTGCGCACAAATGTAACCCTACTTTTGACGCGGTCTGTACGATACAGTCTCCAGTGCGCAGTGAGTGAACTTTGCTTTCTGCTTTCTGCTGCACACAGTCTGCACTTCGCACACTTCGCACAGTCCAGCCCACAACACACAGTCTGCCTCGAACCAACTCCAACTGGCGCCCCATTTCTAACTCTTTTCGCCCACTTTTCGCCCACTTTTCGCCCACTTTTCGGGCCCATCACTCTCCATTGGCGCCTACCAGTGTCTCCTCCTCCTGCCCACTGCTCCAACTCGGCCCGAAAAGTGTCCAAATCTCGCGACTGGCCGCGACAAATCGGCCGCCGACTGTCTGCGGCTGGCACGAAGCCGCAAAGTCCAAAAACTGCTCAAAAGTCGCCCAAAAGCTTCCCAAAGGCCGGCCGCTCATTATAGGCCCACTCTGGGCGAGCAGAAGTGCGCAAATGCACAAATGCGACGAGCTGCCAGTGCTCAGCTGCCCAAGTGGCGCGTCTAATCGAATTGTTGCCCCATTGCTTCGGCTCGTTGACCGGCGCCAGTTGCACGTCCGGCCTTTGGCCTGTGGGGCTGGTGCGTCTGAGTGCCAGTGTCTAGTGCTGGCCGGCTGGTCTCCCTCGCAAGTGTTCGATGGGCAACTGAGCGCGTTTGTTCAAGTTTCCCACTTCAATGGAGACTCTTTGCTCTGGCCGCCTGTTTTGCGGCAAAAAGAGGGCGCCGCTTTGGGCCGAAATTGGATTACATTTGAGCGGCGTGAGTTTGGGACGAGCTCCAGTTGCTCGCCGCTGCTTAGGGTGGGCAAAAAAGGGCAACAAATCGACTCTGAGCGCAATTTGGCCGCCCAACTTCCCCATCGAGCTGCCTGCTGCAGACTGTTGCAGACTGTTGCCGGCCCTTAGGCGCGCCCGCAGCTCAGGCGGCTGGAGTTCGGCCTAGAAATTGTTAGAAATTGTTAGAAGTTGGCAGAAATCGTTAGAAGTTGGCAAACAAACAAAAGGCACTGGTCTGATCGTCTAATCACTAGCACGCAGCCGCCCAATTGCGCCAAACTCTCCCACACACTCGCGCAGGTCCCGTTCGAGCGTGAGAAGAGGCCCCTCCTATAAGTGTGGGGCCTGTGCAGCAATTGGGCTCCTTTGGGTTGCTTGTTGCGCGTCTGTCTTCCTGTTTTTTTTCTTTTTCCACGCTTCTCTGAGTGTGCCTCTCGTGTGTGTCTTTGCCACGCAACAGCTGCGCCGAGTGGGCGTGTCAGTGTGTGCGAAACTGGAGAAATTTAAGAAAAAAGAGTCTAAATCTCCAAAGTTTTGAAAGTTTTAGAAAGTTTTAAAAGTTGTAGAAGTTTTGAAGGTGAAAATGGGGGCGATTTGCCATTGGGCCATTTGTGCTTTTGAGCCACTGGCCACTGCGCGTTTTTGCAATCGCGCAAACTTTGCCACCGAATTGTGGCCGCGCGCGCAGCGCCATCTGGCCTCAAATTGGGCGCTCGCGTGTTGTTTGTTTTGGGCGGCGAACCTAAGCTGCATGTGCGAGTTACACAGTCTAACTTACACAGTGCAACTTATACACAGTGTGACTTAAACACAGTCTGACCTAAACAGTGTAAAAGTTAGACACTGTGACGCTCTCTGAATGCAGTGCAAGAGAAGCACGAGGCCAGACGAGACGCGCGCTAATCAGCCGGCCGAGTGGCGTGAAAAGTGTGCTCGAGAGGCTGGCAAAAGAGGAGCACAAGTTTGGAAACGAGTTGCACACTTTCGCGCTTTCCCCAATCGGGCGGCCAATTTGCATTTGCGCGCCAAGTGGCCAGTTTTGCGCAAACTGTCCACTTTGCCGCAAACTGACCACTCGGCCGCCAAGTTCACGCTCGCCAATCGCCGCAAGCGCACTTTTCAGGCGACTTTGTGACCGCAAAATGGCAACATTTTGCCCATTCTCGCAAATTCGCAAATTCGCCCCAGACACAGTTGAGCCCAACAACAAGCTCAACTGCTGTGTACTGAGCACTGTGCTCCCTTTCATGCAAACTCGCCGCCCATCTCGCTTTCTCTTCCGCCATTGCGCCTCTCCGATCGAGTTCCACCCAGCGTCTCAAACTCTGGACACTCTCAAACAGTTGCAGACAGTTGCAGACAGTTGTAGACAACCTCAAACTGTGCTCAAACTGTCCACAACTCTCAGCAACTGTCTGCAACTCTCAGCAACTGTCTGAAAGTGCTCCCGGACGCGCAACTGGCCACCACTCGTCCCAAAGCCGCTCGCTGGCGGCCGCTAAACGCTCGCCGGCCGGAAACTAATTGAGCTGTCTCGTGCGCCCTCCAGCTGGGCGGCCGGCGAACTTCCGGCCGGGCTGGCTCGCCACTCTTGGCCCTAAGGAGCAGCAAATCTGGACTCTCAGAAAGCGCTTTTAGAAAACCAGTTTCGCTCGTGTGGCCAGCACACGTGCGCTGTCAGAGTTCTGGAGTGGCGGCCACTTGATGCGGGCAGAGACTGTCTGCAGACTGTGTGCGGCAGACTGTGCGCCGCAGACTGTGTGCCGCGCGCACAGCTCACTGGGCGCGCCTTCTCCAAGCGGCAAACTCTCGCCGAAAAGGCCGATCACTTTGCTGCGGGCCAAATTTGGGCTCCTCAGGCGAAATTTGGGCCCCAAATCGGCAGACTGCGCCTCTGCTGCTCGGCCGCAAACCCTCAGGGCGTCCGCACGAGTGAAGGGTTGTCTGCTCGGCGGCCGCAGACGAGCAGCAACAAGCGGCTCCAAGTGGGCGAGGCCTCGAAGTGGGCCTTTGGAGCGGCAAATGTGGCCGTCTTTGGGCGCCCTTGTCCTCGGGGCTGCCCCAACGAGCAGCCGCGGACAGTCCATCGCTGCTCGAAGGCCCATCGGAGGCGGCCGGCGTGTCCACAGGCGCACACAGACGACGGACGATTGTCAATTTGCAAGTCAAGCTGATGAAGCGGCGCAGGAAAAACAAGCAAACGATCATTAATCATTAATGAGCCTGTTTATTCGGCCAATTTGGCCTCTCGGAAGCGGCCAATCGGTTGCTGCTGGGCCCTGAACATGGGCCGATGAAGAACATGAGCTATACCTAAACACAGTCTCAGCGTGCAGGCGAGCCGCAAGCGTGAAGACGCGCGCCCCAAATCGGGCTGCTTGTTGGCCCTCAGGTCTGCTGGTTGCTGCTTGCTGCTTGTGCTTGGGACTGTGCACACTGCGCGACAAAAATAAGGTTACATTTCTGCGCCGCAACGAATAGAAATTTATCATCTTACTTTCGGCCGATCATGCACAACTGGCCGCAGACAAGCCCAAGCGCGCGGCCTCAGTGCAGCTTCAGTGCGTTTGCAGACTGCAAACCGCAGATCGCAGACTGCCAGCAAACAGCCTCCTGAACCCGTTAGATTGTCCTCGCCCGCAACCTTCGCCGCCACACTGACCAGCAACCAGTGACCAGCAACCAGTGACCAGGAGCACTGGTCACTGTACACATTTGTGTGCGGCCAGAGTTGAATTCTGTGGAGCTTTTGTGAAAAATGCGTGACCACAAGCTGCGGCGGGCCACTTTTCGCGCTCCTTCTGCCTCTCGATCGAGCAGCCTTGTGGTGCTGGTGGCCCGCCGGCAACGATCCACCACAAGGAAGCCCCAAAATTGGCAACAACTCAACAACATCTCAATAATCTTTCTCCCTCTCTGCCTCTGGGCCAATCTGCGGCCCATTATCATCATTTGCCAATCTAATTTATTGTTTACCCTCAGCCTGGCCTGGCCTGCCCATTGACAAGCACTGGCCACGCATTCTCCGTCTAATTATCATTATCATCATTTGGCCCATTATCAGCCCTTATTCCTTCCTTATTCTGTCTCCACTATCGCCGCAATCATAATTATTCAGGTTCATAAATCATCGAAGCGAACAAGAATAAGCTGGCCCTTAGACGAAGAAGCTCGAGTGGTGAGCAGACTGAGCAGAGTGGAGAAGCTAGCAAGTGGCCTGTTGCTGCAGGTCCATGCAGACACTCACAGAAAGTCTCTCAAGCTTTGGAGGCGCGACAAACGGAAGTCAATTTGATGATCTTTGCACATTTTTATCGCCCTTCCATCGAATTCTTTCCGCCCAAAAGTGAGCTCTCCACTTGCAGAGACAGACTCAGATTTCTCTCCCACAATTCAGAGACACTTGTGCACGCTCTTCTTGCGCCTTTTTCCTCCCGCAAGGCATCCCTTTCTTGCAAAAACAGAGCTCTCTGTCCGCCACTGCACACTGTCTTTGGGCTGAAATTGGCCACAAGTGGCCGCAAATGGTAGCAAGTGGCAGCAAAAGGCAGCAAGTGGCAGCAAGTGGTTGCAGAAGGTAGCAAGTGGCCACAAAAAGCTCGCGGACGCAAACAATGAGCCGCAAGGAAGCAGTTCAGAGATGGAAACACCGAGCAGAAGTTCTCAGCCACAAACCGGATCGAATACAGTGTACAGGCCGACACTTCTCCCATTTTGTTGCTTCTCTTCCAATCCGTCTCAAGTTCCAATTCCAATTCCGGCCCACAGTTGCCGGCCCAGAGCTGCGTCGGCTCGTCTTTGGAAATTGTTCGAATCAGAAACGAAATCGAAATCAAATTTGCCCAAGAGAACGTTCAGATGGGCCAAATTGGAGGAATATTTCCACCACGAATATGGCCAAAAATCGATCCCATGCCTTCGAGCTACTGAGTTTGAGTCCGGTAACTGCATTTTGTTCTCCGCTCGCTCGGCGTCCTAAGGTAAAAAAAGAAGCCGATCTGTGACGAATACAGAAGGCAGACTAGCTCCTCTCTGATGGAAGGAGATTGCGACAGAACAATTCAATTGTATTTCGTCTCTCTCTCTCTCTCTCTGAAAAATGATGAAAATTCTCCCTTTTAAGAGCCCGCCGCCTTTGGGTATCCCGCGAGCCACGAAATGATGAAACACTTGTTCTTGTCCGCCGAGCGGCTTGAGAAAGGAGAACAACTGAACAAACGCAATCGAAACTGCGCTTCCCAACTCACAAGCACCTTTTACTCTTCTGAATTGCCACCAAAAATTGCAGAGCCAAAGGTGGTGGCCAACCACAAGAACACTTGTGTACAAACAACAAAAGAATTCTGCCGACAAACAACAAAGAGACACAAATTTGTCACTCAATTTTCTCCTTCTCGCTCTCAATTCTAACCGAGCCTGAGAACTTAAGAATCGGCGACCACTGTCGCGCCGCCCCGTGGCTTTATTTATATTCATTCATATTTCCCTCAGAATATTGTCTCCTTGGTTTAGTTCAAGATATAGTTATACGTTTGTTGGTGGTTGGTGTGTAGGTTTGTTTCTATGTGTATGTGTATGTGTTTGTTTCCTTCATTAGATTATATCGTTATAATATTGATGATGCTACATTCGTCTTACTCCATTTATTCATTCTCAAAATTCCTAATCGTGAATCAACTCCTAGCGTACGGTTCAAAGCGCCTACCTCCGTAACCTCCGGATCCAAATGATTTTGTTGCACCAAAACCTCCTCCATTGTGGTGGCTGCCGCCATTGTGGTAACCGTTTTGTCGCCGGTTGTTGAATCCACCACCAAATCCACGTCCGCCCCCTGGGCCTCCCATCGGGTTTCCGTATCTCCTTCGTTGCGGACCCTGACTTCTTCCGATTGGAATCATAGCTTCTAGATCGGGATTGATTTTTTGCTGTGCTTCACGTAATACATTAACTAAATCTGAGGCTTGTTTCGCATTAGCACGGGTGAAAAATGTGTACGCTGTCCCTCTACGATCGCGGCGACCTGTTCTCCCTATACGATGTACATAATCCTCGCTGTTGTTTGGGTAATCAAAATTAACTACATATTTAACATCGTCTACGTCTAATCCACGGGCCGCAACATCGGTTGCTACTAGGGTGGTCGAGTGACCATCGCGGAATTGTTTTAGTACGAAATCTCTCTCCTGCTGAGATTTGTCACCATGAATACACATGGTCATGACTCCACGTGCACGCAGTTGCTTTGTTACATCGTCCACTTTCTTTTTTGTTTCAGCAAATATAATTGTCTTATTCTGAATAGATTCTTGTCGGATCTCTGATAATAATTGCATTAATTTTGGCATTTTATCAAACTCGTCACAAACATCTATAATCTGTGTTATATTGTGATTAGCCGCTAATTGTAATGCTCCTATGTTGATTTGCACATACTCTTTAAGAAAGTCTTCGGCTAAGGCGCGAACCTCTTTGGGCCAGGTTGCACTCCACATAAGCGTTTGCCGTTCTGGATTGGTAATTTTTCCAATGATTGTTCTGATTTGTGGTTCAAAGCCCATGTCTAGCATACGGTCGGCCTCATCTAGAACCAAATAGCTGACATCGTTCAGCGATATAATGTTACATTCCAAGAGATCTATTAAACGACCAGGTGTTGCAATGACAACAGGAGGTCTTGAGTATCTGCATTCTCTAATTTGTGGCCCCTTTGGTGCGCCACCAAACAAGCATACGGATCTATGATAATCGAACTCGGCTGAAACTGCTTGAATTTGTTGGGCAAGCTCTCTGGTTGGGGCGAGCACTAAAACTGTTGGGCCCTCATAGCGTGCTCCACGGCGATCATATTGTTTCTTATCTATGTGAACAAAACCGGGAAGCATGTAGGCGAGGGTTTTTCCAGAGCCTGTTTGTGCAATACCGACTAGATCACGGCCGGACATGGCCACTGGCCAACTTGTGGCTTGGATAGAGGTTGGCTTCTCAAAATTTTGCCTCTTTAGACTTGAGGCAATGCGCGAGGGCCACTGGATGTCGGTCATTTCGAGAACCGGGTTTGGGACGTCCTTACCACGAATGGTAATCTGATTTTGTTTAAGAAACTCTTGAATTGGATCCATGGCGGTGGTATTTCTTAATTTACTAATAGTTATAATGATAATAATGTGTTATTATAATATAATTATGTTGACTAATATGATATTAGTGCATCTATACTGGTACAAGATAGAACGAGTTGGGTATTTCTGCAGAATGTAAATTTTGGGATCCGACAGCGTGTCAGAGCGTTTAACTGTGTAAAAGGGGAGCTTGGCTATTGGGCAGCGTGTGCGCAAGCGCCACCAGTGGGAAGCGCGTAAATTTCAAATCCACTGGCTGGCACCACTTGCACAATGCGAGAGCTCTCTGGGCTGCCGCCAAACAACAGACAACGAGCGAGAGAAAAAAGAACGCTTCGCTTCGCTCGGGATTCGGACCTCAAGACACGCCCCTCTGCTTTGCGGCTCGTCCCGCGCGGGCCGCAGTTGCACACAGTATACCAGTGGAGCCACGCCCCCTAAGGTTAAACAGTGTCCAGTGTGTGCATTTTGTGGGCCTGTCGTCTCATTTGCCGGGCCGATTTGGGCGATTTTGCGCGGTAGCATTGGAGGAACCTTTAGAGAGGAGGAGTTGGAGCAGACATTTGGGCGCAAGATTGGATTATAATATTAGAGAAGAAGAGGAGGGAAAAAGGCGAGCCCAGGAGGCGACAAGAGCGAGAAGAGAGAAGAGAGATGAACTTGTTCGCCTGTGCTAATGTGTAAGTGTGTGTAGTTGGTTTTGGGCCGTAAAAGTGAAGCCAGTTGTGCGCGGCCGCTCGAATTTAGTTAAACCTTCATTGTTGTTGCGCCTCTGGAAGGCAAACGAGAAGTAGAAGCAGAAGAAACAGTCTAAGGCTAAGGTTGAGGCTAAGGCTGAGTTTGTGTTTGAGTTTCAGTGTTTGAGAGACTGGGCCTGTTGCTGCTGCTGCTGCTGGTCTGTGGCATTGGCGCCTGTTGTTAAGGAGCGGCCAGTTTGGTGTTGTGCTTTTTGCCAATGATCAGCCGCGGGGACACAATGGAGCTTTGCTCTGGTCGCATGTTGGCCGAGTGAGTTGGTTAGTTGCGCATGCGAAGTGAACTCCCAAAAGAAGTGAGAGAAGAAGCCAATTGGGCCCAAAAAGCGAATCGCTTTGCCTACTCTTTTGCGAGGTGTTGTCCTCTCGTTATGCTTCAAGTTGTTGTTGTTGTTCTTGTTCTTGTTTACGTTGTTTTGCCAGAAATAATCAATATTAGTCAGCGAGCGAACGAGAAACTAAAAGATGCGCAAAGAGTGATTCCATTCTGGCCAGTTCAGAGAGACCAGTTGAGGCCAAGTGAGCGAACTTGAATATAACTTTTCAGATACAGTCAGACTTTCGAGAGAGACACTCTGTTGCAAGATTAATATTTTTCCTCTAAAAGTGATCACACTCAAAAGCAGTTTGGCTGAGGTTAGAATTGAATGAGCTCCTTCGATGGACTAGCCGCATTTCAGCAAGACCAAAGCAAGCCTTTCAAGTTGCAAGAAGAAGAAAAGCGCGAACAGAACTTCGTAATAATGAGCCTCATTTTGATTCTCTTCTGGGAAAGTGTCAAATTTCGGCGTTAAATTGGCCAAATTGGTCAAATTGGCATCATTAATTAGCTCATCGAACGACAACAAGAAGAGACTGAGACTGTCCAGACTGAAGATTAAGATTTGGAAAACTGAGAAAATTTTGAAATAATTTGAAAAAATTTGAAAAAATTCAAACAAATTTGGAAAAATTTCTAAACAATATTTCAGACATTCAAGAAAGCGACTAGACCTCACGAGCCGCTCAAGAAAAGCGCCCAAAATGCATTCGAAGCACAAGCTGAACCTGCCGGCAATCCGTTTGAGCGACATCAGAATCTCCTCGCCAATCACCTCGCCAAGCTTCTTCACCAAGACGTCCACGCGCCACTTCTTCGCCGCCTGCAAGCCCGAACAGAGCAGCTTCTGCGCCGAGACGCTCAGCTCGAAGCTCAGCGAAATGGTTGCCAAACAGGATCAACAGTTGGACACTTGCCCGGCCGGAAGTGGCGCCCAGTCAGCCGCAGAAAGAGGCCAGCAGCAGCAGTTGACGGAGGAGAGTCCATCGAGTTTGAGGGACGAGAACAACAACAATCTGGACGAGCGACCAGAAGTGGAGACAGTCTACGAGGAGCTGGTGCACGAGGAACTGTTCTCGGAGGACGAGGATGAGGAGCCGCTCGAGGTGGAGGAGCAAGCGAAACAGGAAGTCAGATCGGATAGATCAACAGGTGCTGCTCGTCTGCGGCCAGAGACTGAGGCTAAGGCTGAGGCTAAGGCTCAAGATGAGGCTAAGGATGAGGATGAAAATAAGGATAAAGCTAAGGAGCTGCTTGGGGGCGATGATGCGAACAAATGGGGCCATAAAAGTGGTACAGTGAAACAATGGGAATCGATTAAAGTGGATAAATTGGAGGATTTTGGCCGAATTGGAGAACATTTACGCCATTTGAGCGACCTTTTCGAGAGGTAAGTGTGTGTGCAGGTTGGCGGGCGCGCACGCGCACTGCTTGAGACCGGCTCTCTCTGCCTGAGACTGTCTGAGAGTGCCACTCGCTCTGTGCAGGTCGCCACAATTGGCCCTCCACTGCAGTTGGCTGATCGACAAGTCCTGAACATTGATTTATTGGCCCAAAGTTGTTCCTAACCGAAAGCAACGCAAATCTTCCTCCTTCTCTTCTCTCTTCTTGAAACCCAAACACGATCGCCAACACAAAACCGAAACGAAAACGAAAATGAACACCAAACACCAATTGGAACGACGAAACAGAAGAAGGACACAAGGCACAAATCGCAGGTGCCCAATTTAGAGACTGGCCTCGAGTGTTTTGCGGCCCAAAAAGAGCCAGTCTGTCTGGGGCTGTTTATGTTCTTCTTCCTTGCCACTCAATTGTCGCATTATAAACAAGGCGCGCGCGGGCCACGAGCGCGCATCCTAAGGGCCGCTAATGCACAGAAGGCCACTGGCTTCTATTCGCTTGCACTCGCTTAATGCAGCGCGAAACGCACTCTCGCCCAATGCAGTGAGAGCTGCCAATGCAAAGAAATACACACAAACTGCGCAGGAGAAGCATCACAGCAGACACTCAGACGACTCCTGCCCGATTGGCCATTGGGGCGCTCATGATCAATTGGGAAACACGAGCCGAGCCGAGCTGAGAGTTTTTCAAGATAAAATAGAGAGAAAAATAAAACAACAATAATAAAATGGACCAGCTCTGGGCCGAATAAATATTCTCTCTCTCTCTCTCTGCTCCTCTGACAAGGAGGCCAATTTTGTCTCTTGTGTTGTGCTCTCTGTGGCTGCTTGGCGCTCGCCTCAGACACACTCTTCTTCTTCTTCCTCTGGAGCACACACAAACTGCGGCCCATATGCTCTTGTTTGCTCCTGTTGCTTCTCTGATGCTGCCTCCTCTCGCGGCCCAAGCAGCAGAAGAGAGTGAAGAGAGAAAAGGCCCAAAAGGCGAGCGCCCAAGGTAAATGGGCAGCCGAGGGGAGCCTTTAACTTGCTATCATGATGAGTGCGCGGCCTTGTCGAGTTTCATTGTCAAAGCGTGTTGCTCGAACGGGGCCTCTTGGGCGCGCCCGGGCCGCGTCGGTGGGCCGGGCGGGCAGAAGTGTGGCTGATTTGGCGAGTGGCCGATTTGGCGACTGGCCAGTTGGTGTGCGCCCGCCCGAGAGTGTGTGCGGCCGTCTGGTTGCCGCCAACTGGGGGCCGCGATGACGAGTGGCCGAGCAGACGGACGCACAGGCAGAGCCAGAGCGTAGAAAAGCATAGGCAGACTTGCACGCAGCCGCGACCAGACACACGCGCACACACGTCCTGGCGCGCACGCAGCCAACTCGCCAGGCCAACGCGCACCCACCCCGGCCTCTGGTGGGCCTCGTCTAGCGACCTTCGCGCCAGAGGTTCGGGCCGGGCCAAATGGGGCGCGCGGGCCGAAGTGTGCGGGCCGCGCAGCCGACAACTGGCCGCCCGAGCCCGCGCAACGGCCCGCCGCCCGCCGCCAGCGCCCCGAGCAGCTGCCCAACGCTGCACACTGGCCACTATGCTCAGCTCGCCCCCAATCCCGTTCCCGTTCCTGGTCCCCAGCGCCCACTGCTCTCCTCAGTGCCCCTTGGCCAGTCCTGGGCTACAGTCAGCAGCCCGCTCGGTCCGGGCCGGCTGAATGGGCCGCCCAGGTAAGCCTGCTGGAGGGGCGACCCAACACGAGCGGTCCGCCCGCGCGCCCGTTGCGCAACGGGCCGCCGCTCGCCAGCTCGTGCGAGCCCCCCACCGGCGTCCTCGCGCCCTGGGCCAGCGGGCCAACAAATTGCCCGCGGCTCATTCAGGGCGCCCCTCAGCCTGCCTGTGGGCTGTCACTGCCACTTCGGGCCGCCTCCAAGGGGCCCGTTGACGCGCGTTCTCACACACTTTGGTTTGGTTCGGTTTGGTTTGGTTGGTTTGGCGTGCCGAGAGGTCCGGCGTCCAAGGTTGTTGTGCTCCTCGCCGCTCACCGAAGGGTTCAGCTCCCACTCACTTTCCCTGGCGCAGTTCGCTCGTGGGCCCCGTTCGGCCGCCCGCACAAGCCAGTCGATGCGGGCGCCCAACTCCAGCCGCCCGGCCCACTCCATCACCTCAGCTGCGCCTAATCCTCTTGAGTTGCGCAACTAGTGGTCGGCTCGGACGTGCGCAATTATTTGTCGCCGACAGTTCGCACGGACTCCGCCAACTCGGCCCATCAGTTCGCCGGCTCAGCCTCGCCGGCCATGCGGGCAGGAGAGGGGCTCAGGGGCAGAGATGCGGGCAGCCACGGTCCCCGTTCGCCTCGGGGCTTCGTTCTGCGGGCCGCGCGAGGCAGAGGCGCACCAGCGACCAGCCAGAGCAGAGGGCAGCGAATCTCCAGGTTCGCCAAAGTTCGCTGCAATTCGCTCTCCTGCTCGTCGTGAGCCGCCTTTGCGCACGTAACACTGGCAGTCTCGCACCCTGACCAAGCCGCAAGAGTTGCTTTGTAAGAAGCGTCCCAGAGGAGCCTGCGCGTTCGTCTTGCACACCGGCAGATGAGCGCCCGAAAGAGTGCATGATCCGACGGGCGTGCATGCAAACGAGAGAGAGAGAGAGAGAGAGAGAGTCTGCCCCCACCTTGTTGCTGCCTCTTGCTCGGGCAGCACAACTTGCGCCCACAACTGCACGAAGAAGTCCAGAGCGCAGAAAGCGGCCAGCAAAGCGCCCACTCAACTTCGACGCCAGCCCGTCTGCAGCGACGCGAGAAGGGCCCAAGTCTGCAGGACGCCTGTTATCATCTATCTGCTGCCAGCCCCTCCAAGAGCTGCCCGTGCCACAGCGCAGGGCCAGACAAACAGACAGTCTGCAGTGTGTGTGTGGCGACGAGGCTGGCCCGGCGAGTGGGGAGAGAATCTTGTGTGACTTGTTGCCAGCTGGCCCAATCAATTGCACGATGCTCAGGCCGCCGGGCCCAACTGGTGGACAGACAGCCGGGAACGCCCAGAGCGAAGCCCAGAGGCGAGCGTCAGTGGCCGCGCGACCGAAGCAGCGGGAGCGCGCCGAGAACAAATGGGCCGATGTGTCTCCTGGCGAGGAGACTTGTGCCTGCCTGGGCGCGTCCTCGCCCTCGTCTTCGGCTTCACCTTCTCCTTAGCCATGGCAGCCGCAAATGGCTCGTCGGTGGCGCCAACCTCTGGCCGCCAACCTCCAGCGCCACACTGCCGCCCATTGGCACCAAGGGCGCACATGCACTGGCCACAAGCCGGCACACCACCGAGCGCAACACTCAACGGCCCACATTTCCATACACACTCTCTCGGCGGCCAATTTATCACCCACCAGCAGAGCAGGGCCACCAAACGGCGCAGGTTCTCCCCAATTCGGAACCAACAATTTTCCTAATTTTTCCACCACCAAATCAATTGGGCAGCCTTGGCCAAGTGTTGTTGGGACCAGGCGCAAATTTGCGGCTCGTCTGCAGCCAGTTGCGCAATATGCTCGCGCGCAATATGCTTCATCACTGCGCAACTGTCTTAAACCCCAGTCTCTCTCTCTCTCTATCTGGCTCGACAACACTCATCGACGAGCTGTCCGAATGGCCCTCGATTGGAATGAAAAATGGCCTCTGGGGCGCGCACTCCAAGCACAAACCGGATGCCAGTCACTCTCTGGCAGGGCACCTGCGAGTGCGCCTTACTGTAATTGTTTTTTCCCTCTCTTCTAAGGCTCTTCAGTCGCTCCTTAGCCACTCTCCAGCAGCTCGTCGTCTGATTCTTTCTCCAAAGGCCACGCCCCCTTATTGCTCAGACAACAAACCCCTTTCCAGCTTTCTATCTTTCGAACTGGGACCTTTTACTGGCTGGAGGAAGAGATTTGGGCGGGCCGCGAGCTTGGCTGAGGCCCGGGAGTGAAAATTGATCGCCGGCAAGTTGGCGCGCTTGGGCTCAGCCTCGGCAGATCATTAGTCAACCGCAATCGATTCGAATGGCCTAATTGTTGTTTCGTTGCTTGGGCCTAACTTAAAGTATTACTCCCATGAGAGAGTGGGCCTGCTGGATTTTCAATTTCAATTTTCCCAAAACGAGGGGCAAAAAAAGCATAATTAAAGGGCATAAATTAATAGAAACTGCTACTTGCGCTTCCTAAATGGCCACTCGTCTTCTTTGTTTGCTCCCCTCGAGCTTTGCCAGAGCCCGAGCAACAAGCTTGCCTACTGTTGTTCTCTCTCTCTCCGCCAAACGATAAGCAAAACAAAACGAGCCCAAACACACTTGTTGATCTCTCGCGTCTGTTTCCTTGCTGCTGCCCTCTTATGCTCAAGTGTTAAGTGCCCTCCTCTTTTATGCCCACAAAAGAATCCAACAAGGCGGCCACTTTTCCTAGCAAGAAAAAAGGAGACGAAAATCTATCTCTCTCTCTTTCTTTTTTCCGAGGGAATTTCTCCCGGTCCAGCTCGATCATTAGCTGTCGCCTCCTAAGGCGCGCCGTCTTCTCGTCTCCACCACTTTGCCAACTTCCAGCCAGTTGCCAACTCTTGGGCTCTCGTTTCGGCGGGAGACAACAATCTTTCCGAGCATCATTTTGGCATTGTATTGGATGCATTCACCCTTATCTATCTCCATCCTTGGCTCTCAAATATCTCTCCTCCTTGGGGAGAGGATTTATTTATTTATTATGAAAGAACTTGTGCTGCAATTCTAGTTGTTGTACTCCCTCGGCTCCAATTGGTGGACCAATCGGCTTTGCATCTCCTTCGGCTGTCCATTGGTCTTTGTGGGCCTATCGATGACGTGCACCGGCGATAATAATGGCCATTTGCTGGGCCCCGTTTGGGCGAGACCATAAGACAAAGTGAATAGAGTGAAAATTTCCAGTTCCTCGACACTAATCCAAATGCGAATTTGGCCAATTTGGCACTCAACTGGAGGCCTCTTGAGTCTAGTATTGCCTCACTTTTCAAGGCGAATTTCAGCCAGCCCAGTCGGGACATGGTGCATAATGGTGGCAGAGGACAGGAGAGGAGCAGGACGGGGGGAGAAGAAAGGGAGAGATTGGAGAGGTTGAGAAATCGATTGCGCAAATGACAACAGAAAGGAATCTGCTGAAGAATTTCTGCCAGCTAGTAGTGTGCTTTGCTAATTTTTGCATTGCGCTCAAAGAGTCAAGCGCCGGGAGGGGAAGGCCGAAGAGAGTTGGCTTGCAGAAGAGGCTTGTGTGTGACGAGCTGTTGGCCAAAATTGGTCCAATGTGTTCGATTTCGCAATCGAATTTGTTCGCCGCGCGCACACAAGCAAGCCAGAAACATGCGGCCGAGCGCGCAAGTGTTTATAGTTTTGTTTTATCCTCCTTCACTGGCAGCCTGTGAAAGGCACTGGAAGGCTTTTTGAAGGGCTCTGAAAGGCTGTGAAGGGCTCTGAAAGGCGCTCCTCTCGCATGGCAGTAAACAGCGAACTTGAAGCAGCGAACATTGGCAGCAACCAAGTTGGGCCAGCGAACTTGAAGTGCAAAGTTGGAAGAGCGAAGTTGGAAGAGCGAAGAGTGAACTGGAATGGGATTAAGGAGCTGCCGCGGGGAACGAGTGCAAGTGGAAGAAGGGGGGCGAGGATGGTTCGCCGAAGTTGGCAAACTGCTAACGATCGGCGAATATCACTTGCACCGCCCGCTGCTTCTGGGCGAACAATATGCAGCTTGTTGCGCAATAATTGCAAGTTGTTGCCTCCAGTTGTTGCTCGTCGTGAGCTCTTTTGTTGTTGGCACGCGAGAAGTGTAAAGAGAGAGAGAGAAGTGTAAAGAGCGAGCAGCTGGCCCCGCCGAAGCTTAGGGCTCTCTCGTTTGTGGGACGAGTGACGAGGCTTGAGTGTGCCAGTGGACGCGCTCATCTGGCTGGCAGTGTGCCCAGTTGGGAGGGACGAGGAGCGCGAGCCAGTCGACCGCTGGAATGGGCTAATCTGATTTGCGAGCAGTTGGCAAGTGGGGGCGGCCGCGAGGAGGCCGAGCGCGCCTGATGGCCCTCTGGACAGTGAGTGGCGAGCGCGGCCCCAAAGCGCCTCGGAGGCGCCTAGAGGGCAGAGCGAGGGAGCTGGCGGCGCGCGGACGATTGTCTCTAGACTGCAGTGTGGCTGGGTGGCGCCCCTCGGGGCCTAATGAGCCATGAGCGGCCACCATCATCACCATTGGGCGTCGCGACGGCACTTCCTGGCGGCCAGGCGGGACGAGCTTGGGCGGGCGCGCAGACTGAGCGCGGCTGGCTCGGCGGCCGCAGAGCACACGCACGGCCAGGGCGTTCGCGTGGCCAGCCCGTCGAGCTGCAGAGACGCCTGCTCGGCGCCCGGTCAGCTGGTGTTGCGCAACAGTGGCGAGGGCGACTGTCCAGCAGTGAGTGTTGCGGCCGCGAGCCTGCCTCTGCTCCACTGGCAGCGCTGGCAGCGCCTCTCGATCCATAATGGCTTGTGGCGCGGCCCGGCACAGACGAGCACTCTTGTCCGGGACTCGGAAACTTGTCGCAGGCCGGGTCTAGCCGGGGGCAGCCTGCGCCACAGTCTCTGTGTCACTGACGCCCGCACACTGTTGTCCATTTGGCTCCACACTCGTTTCGGCTCCGTTTGGGCTCCAGTTTGGGCCCTATTCTTCTCTCCGGGCTGGCCAGACTGTAGCTGGCCGGCAGTCTAGCCAGCCAGCCAGCCGGCCAGTGTGTGTGGCTGATCTGTGGCTGTTTGTTGTTGGACAAATAATGGCAAGGCTCTCGTCCAGGCCGTGCAGACGCGAGCGCATAGACGAGAGCCCCAGAGAGCAAAAGTGGAGAGATTTATTGCGAGCTTGTGGTCGTGTGTGTGGCGCGCGCCCGTTTCTGCGTGTGCTTAGCGCGCGCGCAGAGCAAAGTTCGCCGAGCGAACATTTCACTGGTCGAGCGAACTTTTGATTCGTCGAGCAGCGAACTTTGCTCGTTCGCTGGGCGCTCCTTTTCCATTTGGCGCGCCCGCACTCTTTGGCTCGCGCGCGCCCATTTAACGAGCGACAAGGTGAAGAGAGCCCACCTTTGGCTCTCTTCGCTGGGCCGCTCGAGTGGCCCTAAGATTGCCTTGCTTCTGCCAACAATTGCCCGCCGCCTCAGTGCGCGCTAATTCGCCGCTCGGCCAGCAACAAGTGTCGATTACTGGCCACTGCTGAGGACTGGGCCTGCCTCTTGGCTGTACCATAGCTTCGAGAGGGCACAAGTGTGGCTGGGGGACAGTGAGCGCGAGCCAGCAAACCAACAAATCAATAATATGCCCAACAATTCGCCCGCTCTGAACCAACAGGAAACCGTTGGCGCGATTAAGACAAGCAAAGTGTGCGCACTTGATTGCCGGCCACTGTCTCTCGCGCTGGGCCCAAGATCTTGGGCCTTGGATCAGGCAACAAAGAGTGCCGGGCCCGAAGCGGCGCCATTAGCAGTGTGTGTCGGCCGAGGGCGCCAATTGGGCTCGCCAGATCTTGGCTGTGGGCCGAGCTTGGGGTGTGCGGCGTGCGCAGTGTGTGCTACTGGGTGCTCAATTTGCACACTGCCACTGGCACCAACAACTGGCCAGTGGCGAGCTCGCCGCCGCCCAGACAACGCGGCCGCGGCCGAGCCTTAGCCGCGGCGGCGCCTTAGCTCGGGGCCGGCGCTCTGCCGGGAGCTCATTATTTGCAGCGGCCGAGGATAATCGAGCGTCGAGTGAGCGTCGAGTGAGCGGCCCGCCCCACTTGGGCCGCCCTCTGGCTCACATGCAACACTTTTGGGCAAACTTTTGCGCCCGAGCAACGCGCAGGTGAATGACCAGGCGGCCGCTTTTGGATTGATTCAAAGTGGTGCTACTTTGGCCGAGTGTCTGTGGCTGAGGCTAAGGCTAAGGCTAAGGCTGAGGCTGAGGCTGAGGCTGTGACTGTGGCGCCCGCTGCTTGGCCGAGGCTAAGGAGAAGCCGAAGAAGAAGGCCAAGAAGAAGGAAGCGCACACAATTCCCGGGCAGTGTTCGTGTCGCGAGCAAGAAGGGCCAGCTTGGGCGCAGGCTCGGCCCGCGCCTCTGCCTTGCTGGCCTGCTCGTGCTCGCCGGCCAACTGTCTGCTATCGGCGAGCAGATGGGCGAAATTAGGCAAAACAACAACTGCGGAGAGCTGGCCGAAATTGTCTCGGGCCTCGCCGAGTGGACGCGAGGGCGCCGCTTGGGGAGACAAGAGCTCGCCAGAGACAAGAGCTAGGCCGAGGACAGTGTGCCGCAGGTTGTGACTGGTTCCTGCGCACTGCAGTCTGCAGTCTGCGGTATACAGTCTGCAGTCTGCGGACAGTGAGCGGTGGCAGTGCGCGTTTTGTGCGCAGCGAATTGTGCCTTTTTGTCGCGCGTCCTGCTCGCTCGCAGTTCGCGCGCAACAGTCTGCGGTGTGCGCGCAACAGTCTGCAGTGTGCACTCAGCAACCTGCAGTTTCGAGCGCCCATTTGCCACTTGCCACTTGCCACACTCTGCACTCGGCGGGCGCGCAAACTGATTAATCAAACAACGATCGCTTACAATCAACCTCGCCCCTCCTCGCCAGCCCCGCACAGTCCAGGCCGGCCCAAGCTTGTTGAAGACACTCGCAATCGGGCGCCAGTCAATAAAATTCCGCCCGCCACGCCCACCCTGTTTTGGCCAAATGAGGAGGAGCTGCGGGAGTCGAGGGGAGTTGAGGGAGCAGGAGGGGCAGCTGTTGGCTGAGGACTGCGAGTGGTTGGGCGTTCGGTTGCAATTGTGATTGATATGGCGACGATCAGGTTGGGGCAGTCCGGCCGGGCAGCACTTGGGCCTTTGGAGGTTTGTTTGGGCGGCCAAACAGGCAGTTTTGCGCCTGAGAATAGGCGCGAGAATAGACGCAAGAGTAGAGGATAGAATAGCTCGTCTTTACTGACTCGTTTGGCTCGGCCTGCGCTCCATCTGCACCTGAGAGTGTGTGTATCTCGTTGGAGCGTTTAACTGGGCGCCTTAACCTGGCCACTCGAGTTTAAGTGATCTCTGTGTTGTTTGGCGCCCAATCTGCGCTCTCTGTGTGTCCCTGAGGAGTGTTGCTCTTGAGGCTGGACCGTCCGAGAGACTGTCTAGTGGAGAGGCAAGTTGTAAGTGCTGCCCCCGTGCGCTGCCGAAAGTGGCCAGAGGAAAGTGGAGAGTGAGGCTGCAAGAAGCAAGAAGCAAGAAGCGAAAAGCAAGCAGCAAATGTGTCTCGACAACTGATTGCTCGGGCCCAATCAAGTGAGCCAAATTGAGAAGTGTTAGCTCGGCTCAGTCTCGGCCAGCTCAAGGCCCGCCATTTCAATTACTGCCACTTCTTCCTGCGCACTACTAGCACACTGCTAGCACACTACTAGCTCACTACTACCAACAGACTAGCACTGGGCCGCCGCTCTCTGTGTCCAGCGGGCTGCTCATCTGTTACGTGTCCATCTCTCTCTGTCTCTCTTGCGCCTGAGACTAACCGCCAGACTGGCCGCTTCTTGCTTCTTGTCGCCCAGCCGGCGCACTGGTGGCGCTCAAGTGCGCGGGCACGAGAAATTATTTATGCAAACAAACTGGCCGCGTTCTGTTCGGCTCGCCTCTACTCTGCACTCTACACTCTCTGGCCTCATCCCAGCCAGCAGAAGACAAGTTTGAATTCGCAAATTATCATCGTTTTGCGGCCAGAAACTCAGCTCTCTCGACTTGCGCTCAGTCGAGAGAGCAAGTTGAACAACTTAACTAACGTTGCATGTGGCCCACTCGCCCCACTCGCCTGCTGGCCTCCATTTTGGGCCCGCAAACAGGAGTGAGCGAACAAATGAAAGCCAAAAAAAATGGAATCAAAATCACAATGTAACTAAATACTCGTCCACTTGGCACACTGGCCAGCAACACACACAAGACTGGCCACTGTATCAACAAAAACAATTGTCCCTGTGTGGAATCTTCGGCCAAAACAATGCTTCGTAAAATCTCCCAAAAATGGCCACCAACACTTCACCACGACGCAAACGGTGCAGCCTGTCTGCTGCTTGGCTAAAAGAGGCGCCCTGAACCGCAGTCAGTCCCTAACAGTTCAGGCCCTCACACTTTGGACATTTTAATTTTTCCTAAACTCGTCCTGAAACGCCGAACGCTGGACATAAAACACCAGCAGATTGCGGTTGGCAACTCAGTGGCCACTCACTGATTTCGTCTGCCCTCAGTCGAGAGCTCAACAACTGGGCCCTGTTCTCACTTTCGCCCTCCTTTCGCCTGCTCCTTTCCAGCTCCATTCCTCGTCTCTGGCTGGCCCACTTCTCGCCCGCAACTCTGCCTCCTCTTCCAATTGCCAACTCCCAAGCTTGGCTCTCAAAATTGAAATTCTTCGCCCTCGGGCTGCCTTCCGAGAAAAGTCAACATGAACGAGAGCCAACAAAAGGAGATAACAATCTTCGTCATTTTTCGCCACTCTGCAACGAGCAGCATTGGAAGAAATTGAAAAATTAAAACAACTTCTTCTTCGTGGCCAATCGGCAGCCTCGTGTTCTCGCTCTCCTGCACCAACGCCTGAAACTTGCGCCTAAACTCTCGATTTCGCCCTAAGAGCCAGAGTTTGGCCAAAACCACTCAACTGCCCTAAGTGATAATATCGACCCACGAGCCCAGGCCACTTGATAACCAATTGGGCGCCTCTAATTGAGCGCATTCGGGAAATATGATCGCTGGCAGCCTTTTTCTTATCGTCTTCTTCTTTCTCCCCACGCGAATCGCATCGATCAGTGTCAATCTTTGGGCAAAACTTTTGCGCCCCCGAACACTGTCTCATATAATATGCTTCAAGTGGAGTGGGCTTAAGATTCCCAATCCCAGTCAGCAAGTTTTCAAGCTCTTTCTCTTTCTGCCTAACTCTTGTCCAGTCTAACTATTGTTCCATTGTCCGCGTCCAATATGATCTCCTCCCCGTCTGCTATGATTTTTGTCACATTCGGGATTCCAATCACGCTCGGCAGTCCATACTCGCGTGCTACCACTGCCCCGTGACTAATTAGCCCCCCGACCTCGGTGATGATTCCTAAAATGAGCGGAAACACGGGCGAAAAGCCGATGTCCGTGCTGTGTGTCAGCAGTATCGTTCCGGCTTTGATTTTCTTCAAATCCTTATAACCATCAACTAGGCAAACTTTGCCCCTAACTTTGCCACTGCTTGCAGGAGTTCCATGCAGTTTGGCCGCCCCCTCTTCCTCTAGTTTCCTCTCCTCCTGGTTTCTCTCCTTCAGATGGTTTGGCACAATTTCGCTAAATATTTCGTCAAATTTCCATAAGCATCCGCCAAATATGCGCTTGAACATTTGACGCCGACACGAGGCCAACATCACCAGGCCTGGTTGCTCGGCGTGGACTAGCTGCTGAACCTCGTCGAGAGTCAGATAGAACATCAAATCCAAATCGGGCAGTCTCAGTTGCCGTCTGAGCTCCCTTGCAATCTGAATTGTCGCCTCTCGGCATGTGTCTGTATAGAACACAAGAATGTCCTTTGTTTGTTCTCTAATTGCCAGCAACAGTTGACTCTTTGGAGCAATGAAATACTTCAACGCCATCCGATCGGTGAAGCTCAGATTGTCCCTCAAATCAGGCAGTGATTCTATAACGTCGTCAATAGTTTTCAACTTCCCTTGAGACCCGGTCGACTGTTCGTTCTGATCCTCTTTAGAAGTGTGCAACTTGGCTGTACAATTGATCCTAATCATGTCCACAATTTTTATAGGGTCCATGCGCCACGATTTGCCGCTCAACTCGAACTCGTTGTAACAACGATGGCCAAACAGTCCGATGAACTCCTCGAATTTCTCCCTCAGAGCATCACCACCAGTTGAACGGCAATACTCTAGAGCCTCCTCATCTGATATGGAGCCTGTGAATTTTTCCATCTCTTCTCGACCCTTTTCCATGATTATCTGGGCCATTTCCTCAACCCTTCGAGGGATTTCAGCACTAACAACGTCCGGACTGATTGCTAGAAACTTGTTGGCAGCCGAAGTCAATCGCATTGGATCCTGAATGTATTTGCTCAGGAAAGCTGTCAAGGCAACATTTTGTTTTGAATTCAGAGTTATATTGGCGATGTGGTTGGTCCAGGCTTGCTCCAAATAATTCATCAGATATCCTAATTGTTCGTAAAGCTCAACTAGTCTTGCTGGCTCGCCTGGTTTGCTCTTGATGAGCTCCCCGTTGAAGACTTGCTTTCTGAGCTTTTGTAAATTTGCACGCACCCCATTGACTGCCCTGAATGGTGTCCAAATGAGCTTTTTGAATAACCATTGGAATCTAGGTCCCTCCCAAATGTTAGGTGGTCGTGTGAATCCACGCGAGCCCTTCTCAAGCTCTGGCTGAGGTCCCATCTCCCTGCCAAACAGGCCTATCTCCATGGCCTTGGCCAGCACTGACGGTGCGCCGCCAAGTTGTAATATTGAACTGCATCTGAGGCTGAATAGAGCATGATACTTCTCGTAATAAACATCTGTCGTACACTGAGGCACGTAGGGTCTTCTGTGGTCGGCCAAATTGAACCACAAACGGGCGCCGACCACGTTCCAAGAGTAAACAGCGTAGGTGAGGGAATAGGGAGTCACTGGGTACGGCATCACTTCGCCTATGTTGGCGCGTGTGAAGAAGCCCAATTCGGAGGGCGAAGCTCTGGAAACTTCGTCCAAAAATTCGGGCTCGCTCATTTTCTCGGTGCCAGTTACAGGCCGCGATTGGAACAGATAGAGAGAAGTCACTGGCGGACCAGATTCGCTGCGCTCCTGCCAAATGCCCCACTCAATGTCGCATGGCCGTGACCAAAAATATTTCCGAACTTCCATGGCACATCGGCTCAATTGTATTATCTCCTCCTCACTCAGACAGCTAATTGACCTATCGTAATCTTTGCCTTCATTGTTCTTGCTGCCCACAATATCAAGCTTCTTGCCCACGTTGATCTCTTCAATGTTGAATTTCCACCCTGAACCATCTTCATCCACAAGAACCCGTATTGAATCGGGATCAGCAGCACCACTCACAACCGACTCGCCCAGACCGTAGTTGGCTGTTATGGTTATCACATTGGGGTCGCCTATGGTTGGATCACAGGTAAACAAAACGCCCGCCTTATCGCACGAGATCATCTCCTGAATTACCACTGACATGGGCATATTGAAGCGAAGCCCACGCTGACGCTTGTATTCAATATTCTCGAAGGAAAACTTGCTCGCATAACAATCAATTATCGCCTGGCAGACCTTCTCGAATTCATTGGGAACATTCAGAATTGTTGTTAATTGGCCAGCAGCCGACATTCCCTCCTCGTCCTCGCCCCACGACGACGATCGGACCGCAAAGGATGGCTGCCCAGAAGCGTGCTTGTAATGAGCGTCCAGTTTCTCCCTCACTTGCTCCTTGAATAAGTCAGGCAGCTTGAGTTCTTTGACTAGTGCAACCAGATTGGCACACTTTTCCGCCAAATCATCGCTCTCACCTTGGCCCACCTCTTCCTCAAGCTTCTCAATGGTCTCCTTCAGGGACTGATTCTCTCCGATCAACAGGTCATAGGCCATCTTTGTTGTAGCAAAACCAAAGGGAACCTTGAATTTTGGCCTGTTCTCTTCATTTCTCGCCTCTAAAACCGACTGAAGTCTCATCAAATGGGCCAGCGACGATGCCTTAGATCCCACCAATGCGCTATCGCAGCATTCCTGCTCGTTCAAACATAAAATCATCCGACCTCGAGTCTTTTCATCAACCTCACGGGCTCCGCTTTTACGCGCCAGACATCCATTCTCAAGAGCCAACTCAACAGTATTTCGGCTTTTTTCAATGATCTCCATTTCGGTTTGCGAGTCAATCAGCTCGTCATCGAGTGACACCCAAGCAAAGCCAGGAGTTTCGTTGGTGTCCACATCAAACCATAGATACTTATCTTCATGTGGCTTGATATTGAGGCCCCTCTTGGCCACTGTTTTGCTGACAAATGTCTGGCCCTGGCCACTAACTACGAGTTCAAACTTTTCCATATTTTCATCAACCTGCTTCTGCCAATCGACACCCTCGAAGGGCTTGCTGATGGGCTCCGTAAAAGGCATGGTTGAGAAACTTGTGAAGCCAAAGTCAATCTCGTCCGAGTCGAGCCTGTTGTTGGCCAACAAGTAGGCCTGCCCATTGATCATATGGGAGTAGATGCGCTTAGTTTTGATGGCTCTGGTCTGGCTGGCCGCACCCAAATAGTGTCGACAATGGAAACCCCAAATGGAGATCTCCTTCTTGATGACTTGTCTTGAGCCAGCCTCTTGGCCATTTGGAAACTTGAGCAAGTATTCTCCCTTGAAACGGCACTTCTGGTCGTGTCTGTCGTGCAGGAGCAAGTCTTTCAGGTACTCCTCGTAGGTTCTCACCGGTTTGGGCTCCTTCTTGGCCTGGTAGATTTGTCTGGCGCATTGTTCGTCGAATTCGTCGAGAAAGTCGAAAATCTTTCCAGTTGCATTGAAGATCAGGCTGAGCCTAAGGAAGGCTGTGGAATTGTCGCGTCTGTTCTTGACTTGGCCCATGAAAACGAGCCGCATTCGACGGTAAGGACTGTTTATGTAGAGGCGCAGTTTGCTTGCACGCGAGCCAATCTGTAGGATCCTTTTCGATGGGCCTGCCTGTTGGGTGTAGACGAGCACCTGTTCAGGCTCGTAGGTTTCCACCTCTTTTGACTCAAAAGCCATCTCGTCTGAGAGGCTAAAATGCACACTACTCACTAGGGTAACCATGCCGGTCGATTCCACTGGGCGCCACTTGAGCTTGACCAGCAGAGTCTCTTTGGTGGCGACATTGGAGCCAAATAGTGTGATATTTTCCGACCTCGACAAATTGGGAGTCCCATAATCCAACTCTGCCTTCGAATGGATCACGCCTGACAATTCGGGATTCGAGAGGTCTCCTGTGACATTGTAAATATCGAAACGGCGCTTCTTTGAGCCCGAGGAGAAGATGCCCATTATGGCTTATTAGTAAAATACCCAATTAAAAGACGATATGTTTGCGATGGCTGGTTATTGATCACGAAGAATTAAAATCCGACACTAAAAAGTTGCGAGTGGTCGCCCTTGCACGCCCTCAAATGACTCACCGCGAATGACACTGGCGGTTAGGTTCACTCTCCTTCGTGTCAGATCGTGTCTGAGACAAATCATGATCTTCTAGAGGCATTGATTTGGGCGAGAAGATAAGCTCAAAGTGAGCAGTCTGCATGCGCGCTGCCTTGAGACTAGGTTGCATGACAATGGTTCAGACGTGACAGCACAGCTTGGCTAGCATTGTCTCATGTGGAATACAATGAACAAATCAATGTTGTGCTTCTCGCTGCTAGTTTGATATACCATCTTTGAGAGAATTAATATACCATCTTTGGTCTAGATGAGTGATAAACCATTGTCCACGAAGCAAGTTCATTCGACCTACGCTCCAAATCTACGCCTGAAACACAAATTGGCTTCCATACTGACCTCTCTAAACTTCAGTGAGGCTGTTGAAAAGCAAGTAAATGGATAGAGTGTAACGGGAGTAGACGCAACAGAAGCTTCCATTGACATCGCTCCAATCTTTCACACGCCACCTAATTAGCCGAGACAGTCTGTGACAGTTGAACATTATCGTCAGTTGGTATACAGTTTATTATCGAGCAATGTTTGAGAGCATTAGTGGGCACGTCCATCTGTATGATTTTCCCCCTTCTGTGCTTTTGTGATCATTGAGATTTTGGATTCTTTTCGCTTCAGCTGTACACTTTAGAGGCACGGCAGCCCTAAGGTCGAGTGGCGGCTCGACCAAGAGCCGCCTAATGCACTTCACAATTTACAATTCATCAAACAACAACAATAACAACATAAACATAAACAAAACATGAACGAAACACATTTGTTTCCCTTTCTAGCTAGGCCTTTTCCGCACACTGGCTCCTTCTGGTCTCTTCGGCGAGTCGAGTGGCGGCCCTCCTCGCCCTTAGGTCCAAAAGGTGTGCAAACGGAGTGTCTTTTTGTCTGCAAAGTGTGAGCGTTCCAAGGCGATCTTCTTTATAACAATGAGTTGGCTTGAATTTGTAACTTGTGATCATTAGACGTGATCATTTAGATTGATCCTCAGCTATTCATAATCCATATGTTTGTCTCTATTAGTCGTGGCGAGCGACTAATAGACACTTGTGTGCTTGATAGATTGGGTTCCTTTGGGTTGATCGAATGTGTGTCCATCGGCAAGATGTAGTAATGTTTTGGGATAAAATATGAGCAAAACTGTGAGAGACTTTTGGCCCTGAATTCGATTATATTTCTGGATTGTTTTTGACAACAACTGTTTTTGACAATCCAGAAAGAAAACTTTTGATTAAAAGGCGAGAGAAATGAGACTCTGAAAGAGACTCTCAATTACTCTGAAAGTCCAATTTGCTTGGCCAACTCTGTTAGACTATCACCGTGCGCTTGTTCGCGCTTCATCCTGTGGAATTCCTCGGCAAACTTTGCGATCTTATCGGTGCTGAATGTTGCATGCTGTCTCTTTCTGATCATAAATTCATTTGGCAACAACCATTTGTTCTCATACAATTGTTCAATGGTTGGCCTCTTGCTTGAGTGTTTCTTGAACACATTGATCAAAAATCTGGTCACCTCTGGGGTGCAATTTTTGTAAATATTCTCATACTTGTATCTGCCCAGACGGACATTCTCCCTGGTCTCCTCGTCGCCCGATTGGCCCTTAAATGGACTGTAACCAGAGAGAAGCACATAGGTGAGCACTCCGATGCACCAGACATCGCTGGCGGTGGAAACCTCGTGGCCAGCGATCACCTCGGGGGGACAGTACTCGATCATTTGAGAGGAGTTGACCGGAACTCGGGCGCCCGAACGGGGCACAAAGCGGGCCGAGGAGAAGTCGACCAGCTTGATGGAGGTGCTGCGCCCATTGGTCATCACCACATTGTCCGGCTGCAGTTCGAGCAGACACATGCCCCGGAAGTGGAGGTACTCGATGGCGTCCATCACTTGTTGGATGATTTTGCTCACCGTTTCCTCGTTGTAGCTTGTGAATGAGCAGAGATAAGTGAGCACATCTAGTCCCGAAAGACGCTCCATCACGAGCACCCAGCCCATGGAGTCGTCTCGATAAGCGTCGAGCAGTTTGACCACCTTTTCGTGTTGCAACGAGCGCAGGATGTCGAACTCGCTCTTCGCCTGAGCCTCAAGCGCGTGTTTGATGGAGATGAACTTGAGCGCCACCTGGCGGTCGTTTTCCTGCTCGTTGTCGCCAAATTGGCGCCGAGCCACGCCCTTCGAGACGATGGAGAAGCGGCCGCGCGAAATCTCCGCCTGCACAGTGTAGGCCTCGTTCCACTTGCCCGACTGGTCCAGGCTTATGGGCGACTGCTCCAGCGCATAGTTCAGCCTCGGATACTTGTCGTCCTCGCAGTGGCGCAACTGGTGCCCATCGCACACCTCCGACACGAACTGGCGCTCGCGCATCTCGTGCGCCACCGGAAGTCGCTCCGAAGCTCCTCCACCTGAGGCTCCTCCCGCTGTGGTCACGTAGGCCGGAAATGAAGGCTCGGACCAGCCGAACTTGTTGCGCACGCTAAGGCGGAAGGAGTAGCTGGTGCTCGGTTTGAGCTCGTCCACGATGTAGAACTCGTGCCCAATGTCGGGGGCCACCAGGCGCCAGTGGTCGTCGAGGGCGCCCAGCGAGGACTCGCTCAGCTCCAGACGGTAGCCCAGCAGGTCGGCGCAGCTGGCCGGGTCGGCCGCGTGGTCGCGCGGCGGCCGCCACTGCAGCAGCGCCTGGCTGCTCGTGGCGGCCGCGCACTCGGGCGCTTCCGGTCTGCTTGGGCGGCCAGCGACGCGCAGCCGAGCCCTGGTGGTCACGTTGCCGTGCACGTTGCGCGCCACACACTTGAAGCAGCCGCCGTCGAGCACGCTCGGCTGCCTGATGCGCAGCTCGCTTCCGCCCTCGGGCCGCTCGCTCACCTGGAAGCGGCCCGCTGCCTCGGGGGTGATGATGACGTCGTTGCGGAACCAAGTGTAGTCCGGCCGAGGTTCGCCCGCGGCCAGACAGTAGAAGAGGGCGCAGTTGGTCTCCGCCCCTAAGGCGCCCCTCGGCTGCTCCTCCACCACCGCGTCCTTCAGCTTCACCCGGAAGAAGGGCGGCATCATGTCGAGCGGCTCGGCGGGCAAGTCCGGCGTGGCGCTGTGGCGCTCCGTGCGCCTGGCCAGCCGGTCGGCCGCCTCCACGCGCAGGTGCTCCAGCTGGGCGGCCGCGTAGCCGCAGGTGCCCACCTCCTGCTGGAGACGCATCGGTGTGGGCCTGGTGTCGCGGCCCATCTTCTCGTCGTCGATCTCCTCGTCCATCACCTCGCGGAACTTGCGCCTCTCTCTGATGGTGACGCGCGCCCCAGCGCCCCAATGGGCGTCCATCAGGTTGGAGCGCAACGAGGGCGACTGGCGCGCCCCAAAGCGCAGATATTTGCGCAGCCGCAGTGGAAACTCGGTGTCGCGCAGCTGCAACAAGTAGGTGTCCTCGCCCGACTGGTAGCGGGACTCCGAGCCGAACACGCCCACCGCGCGGTCCAGCTCGTGCCCGTAGTCGTCCAGTTCGTCCAGTGGGGTTCTGCGCGCGCGGGACTCACGCCCACCCGCTTCGGAGGGGGCGGAGTCGTCGCGCCCGCCCCGCTCGCCCATCCACGAGGACCGACGCTCAACCTTAGGGATAACTACTAGAGGCGCTTGCGTGGTTGCCTCGCCCCACTTGTTGCGCACCACCAGGCGGTAGTCGCCGTCGTGCTCCAGCTGGGCGTCGTTGATCGTCAGCGTGACGTAGCCCGTGCGGCGCTCCTCATTGAACGTGTAGTGGCTGGTGGTCTTCCTCGTTCTAGTGGTCACCCTGGCCGAGCCGCGCTGGCTGCGCTCCACCTTCTCGCTCGTTTCGCGCCGCTCGGTCACTCGCAGCCGCACTTCCGGCGTCTTGGCAGCGCCCCACTCGTTCGTCGCCTCCGCCCTGTACAGCGCCTCGTCCGCCTCCTCCAGCTCCTCCAGCACCAGACGCGAGCCCCCGTCAGAGAACTCCTCGACGCGCACTCGTCCGTCGGCGCTCGTGTGCACTCGGCGCCCATTTTTCAGCCACACCACTTCCGGTTTGGGCTCGCCACTCACGCGCACCTCGAGCTCCACGCGTGAGCCCTTGGGCGCAGTTCTGTTGCGCGGCACCACCCGGAAAGTGGGCGGCCTCCTGCGCTTGCCTTCCGCCGGCGAGCACGCCTCCAGGGCGCCACTTCCGTCGTCCACGAAGCGCTCGAAGAAGGACTCTTCTGTTGTGGTGGTTGTGGTCGTCGTTGTTGTTGTTGTTGTTGTTTTTGTCTCGGTGACTTCCTCCCGCTCGCTCACCACCAGGCTGGCCGGAAGTGAGCGCCCCTGGCCCGCCTGGTTCTCTGCCGCCACTGAGTACTGGCCGGCGTCTTGGCGTTCGACGCGCGTGATCACCAGCCGCTCGTAACTGTCAGAGAGGCGCTCGAGGCGCACGCGCTCCCCGTCGACCTGCACTCGCTCGCCGTCCTTCAGCCAAGTGGTCGAACCGGCGCGCGCCCCAACCACCAACACCTCCAGACTGGCCTCCGCACCCAAGGGCGCCTCCAGGCGTCTCGGCCTGAGCAGAATGCGCGGCGGACGCCCACCGGAAGTGGCCGGAGCTCTCCTTTGGGCGTCCAAGTGGCCTGCTGGCGAGCGTGTGGCCTCCATGAACTCTTGTTCGCTGAGCTGGCTCATGTCGACGGTCTTGCCACCTTCGACTGTCTCGTCGAGCTCCAAAGTCACTGGAATGGTGCGCTCGCTGCCCAGCTTGTTCTCGGCCACCGCCTGGTACTGGGCCACGTCGAGGGGGCCACAGTCTGCGATCACCAGCCGACTGTGGCCCTCCGAGAGCTGCTCGACGAACACGCGCCCGTCGGCCGTCTTGGTCACTCGCTTGCCGTCCCGGAACCAGCTGATCAGTGGCCTTGGCTCGCCGGCCACGCGCACCTCGAAGAGCACCCGCGAGCCTCGGGGGGCGCACACTGAGCGCGGCCCCACCAGAATCTTGGGCCGCCGGCCGCCCCGCCTCACTGGCCGCCCGTCCACCAGAGACAGTGGCGTCTGCTCGAAGGCCGACTCGTGCGGCCCACCCAAGTCGTCGCTCGCCTCCATCTCTGTGTCCACCTCCAACTCGAACGGTCCACTCCGCTCGCTGCCGTACGCGTTCTCCACCGAGACACTGTACTCGCCCGCATCCGTTTCCTCGCGCACCTCCTCGATCACCAGCCGCTGGCTCGTCTCGCTCAGCTGCTCCACGCGCACTCGCCCGTCGCTCGTCGCCGACAAGCGCTGGCCCGCGCGGTACCACACCACTTCCGGCTGCGGCTCCCCCTCGAAGCTCACCTCGAAGGCCACGCGACTTCCGGGCCCGGCGACCACGTTGCGCGGTCTCAGCAAGATGCGCGCCGGCGCTCGTCTCTTTCCATCCTTTTGGTCCTCCTCGTCCACTTCCGGTTCAACTTCCGGTTGCTCCAAATCGTCGCCCGAAGCGCCAACCGGAAGTGCGCCACTTCCGGTTCCGGTTGGAGAGCCAAGCTCGGTTTCAACTTCCGGTTCTGCCTCTGTATCAAGCCCATTGATCTGAACGCCGTCCTTCAGCCACACGAGCTCGTCGTAGGGGCCCCCGATTTGCACTTCAAAGCGGATGGAGCGGCCCTGGTTCACCTGGCTGAACTTGAGCCCGCGCTTGATGAACGGCTTCTGCTGCAGCTCGTCCGCGCTTGGCTTCCGCTTTGTGGCCACCGGCAACTGGCCCTTGGTGAGCGCGGCTTCCTGCTCGCCGCCAAGCTCGCCACTGGCCCGTTCGACGACACTTAGCCGGGCTTCCTTGCGCGCACTTCCGGCCACGTTGGTCGCCTCCAGGGCCCACACGCCGTCGTAGAGGTCGCTCACGTTGCGCAGCGTGAGACTGTGTCTGTTCGAGTGGGGCAGCTCGGTGACCACGTTCAGCTCCACCTCGTCGCCGTCCTTCAGCCACCTGATCTCTGGCTTCGGGTTGCCCAACACCTCGGCCTCCAGACGCACCGTTTGGCCTGCGGTGGCGCGCGCATCCTCCAGCCCTCTGATCTGGGGCGCCGCAATGGGTCCCTCCTCGTTGGCCAGCTCCACGGGCACCGGAAGCTCGCTGGCCTCCTGCACGTAGGGCTCCATGCTGGCGGGTAGATTGCGCTCCACAATCAGCTCGATTGGCCCCGAGTCGATGGTGCCCGCCTCGTTGGAGGCCACGAAACTGTACTCCGCCTGGTCGGTGACCTTCAGTTCGCTGAAACACAGTCTCACCACTCCATTGGGCAGCTCTTCGAACACAAGGCGCTCGCTTTGCTCCAAACGGCGCCCATTCTTGAACCAGACCACTTCCGGCTTGGGCTCGCCCGAAACGATCACCTCGATCACCGGGCTCGAGCCAACGCCGGCCACGATGCGCCGGGGCATCCGCTTGATGGTGGGCGCGCGCAGCGGCCGCCTAGGACCAGCCCCGGTCTCTGCGGGCTGGCCCAGACTGGCCACGCCCTCCTGCTCGTCGTCGGGCTGCAGCTCAAGCCGCTGTGCGCGCGGCGCCTCGTCCGCCGACATGCTGCGGTCCATGCGCACGTTGATGGGCTGCGACTCTGTGCAGCCGAATTCGTTCTCCGCCCGCACGTGGTACGCGCCCGCGTCTGGGCCCGCAAGCGCGTTGATGCGCAGCGTGTAGCGCACACACTCGGCGGACACCTCCGCCACGCCCACCTGGTACTTGTCCCGCAACTGTGCGGGCGCGGCCATCTCCACGGGCTGTCCGTCGCGGAACCAGGTCACCTGGGCGCGCGGCGACGCCTCTATGACCACCTCCAGCTCGGGCCCACTGCCCGGCCCGGCCACCACCTCGTCCGTGATGCTGAGCACGCGCGGCGCGAAGCCCGACCGGGTGGGCGTGGCCGCGGGCCCTGCGCCCGAATCCTCGTCCACCTGCAACTGGATGGGGCCCGACTCGGCCTCGCCCAGCTCGTTGGAGGCCACCACAGTGTACACCGCCTCGTCCTGCTTCGTGCACTGCTGCACAATCAGCCGGTGCTTGCCCTCCTCGGGCAGCTCCTCGTGCACAAAGTGCCCGTCCGAGCGCTCAATCTTAACGCCGTTCCTGTACCAGACCACTTCCGGTTGCGGCTCGCCCGAAACCTCCACCTCGAGCACGGGACTGGAGCCCTGCTTGGCGCTGACGCGCGTGGGCGCCCTCCTGATGGTTGGGGCGCGCAGCTTGCGGCCCGGCCTTGCCTCCTGCCGCTCCTTAGGTGCGGCCTCACCGGCCACTTCCGGTTCGGCCGCCTGCAACTGGAGGGCCACGCTGGGCGAGCGCGCCGCTCCGTGCGGGTTCTCGGCCACCAGCTGGTAGGTGCCCGCGTCGCTGGGCCTTAGGGCGCCGAAGCTCAGGGTGCACAAGCTCGTCTCGTCGTCCAGCCGCTGCTCGCTGAGCGCCACGTGCTCCTCGTCGAGCAGCTTGTGCGGCAACTCGGAGCCGTCCACCAGCCAGCTCAGAGTGGCGGCCGGAAGTGCGCGCACCTCGAACTGCACCTCGGCCTGTCCCTGGAGCTGGCCCACCACTTGGGCCGGGCTGAGGCGCTTGATGGTTGGCGCGAAGCCGGCCGGAAGCTGCCTCTCCGCGAGCTCGGCCGCCTGCTCGTCCTGCTCGGTGAGGACGCGCGGCTGCTCGCCAGGCCGCATGCTCGAGTCCACAAGGAGCTGGATGGGATTGGAGGTGGCCTGGCCAAGCTCGTTGGTGGCCACCACCACGAAGGTGCCCTGGTCCACGGCCTTCAGATTGCTGATGCTCAGCCGGAAGGTCTTGCCGTCGGGCAGCTCGCTCAGCGCCAAATGACCTCTCAAACTGGACACCTGCTGGCCCTCCTTCATCCAGACCACTTCCGGTTTGGGCGAGCCCTCAATTTGGACCTCGATTGTGGGCGAGCCGCCAAGTGGGGCGAGCACTTTGCGTGGGGCGCTCAGAATGCGCGGCTTGAACCTGCGCCCATCCTTAGGTGCACTTGCATCACCTTCGTCCTGCTCTGCTGGACCCTCTTCCGGCGCGCCCCCATCAGCACCAGAAGGAAGCTCGGCCGTGCGCTTGACGAGCGGCGCCTCGTCCGGCTCGAGCATGGTGTCCAGCCTCAGTCTGAGGGGCGTGGACTCGGCCGTGCCAAGCGGATTGCGCGCCACCACGTAGTAGGTGGCCGCGTCTGAGGGGCGCATGCGCTCCACGCGCAACGCGTACTTCAGCGCCCCCTGGCCGAAGGGCGACGGCTGGCCCTCCGTCAGGCTCAGGTGGCCCAGCTGGCTGCCCACTGGCCGCCCGTCCTTGTACCAGGCGAGCTCGGCCTCGGGCTGCGCGCGCACGTGCACCTCCAGCTCGGCACGCCCCCCAGGCCCAGCGGCCACTTCCTCCGTCACGCTGAGGAACTGGGGCGCCTGTTGCGCGAGCTTGGCCCCCTCCTTTGGACTCGCCAACTCGTCCACTTGGGCACTTCCGGGCGCGCTTCCGGCCGCGCTTGAGGCCAGCACTTGGGGCGCGTCGCCCGCGGACATGGCGCGGTCGATGCGCAGGTTTGTGGGCGCCGACTCGGTCTCGCCGGCCGCGTTTTCGGCCCGCACGTGGTAGGCGCCCACGTCGTCAGGCCGCAGACTGTTTATCCTGAGGGCCTGGCTAACCAAATGCGGCTCGCTGCTGTCTAGCTCCAACACTTCCAGGTGGCCCGTGGCCAAGTCCTGGGCGCTGATCAGCTGGCCGTCCTTGAACCAGCTGATTTCCGGCCGCGGCTCGCCACTCGCCACCACCACAAGCTCCGGCGAACTGCCCACGCCGGCCACAATCTCCTCGGGCATGCTCACGATCGCGGGCGCCACCTGCTCGCCTGCCTCCTCCTCCTCTTCCGGCGCCTTGTCCTCCGGCGCCTTAGGCTCCTTAGCTTCGGCCAGGCGCGCACTTCCGGCCTCCTGCGTGTCCACAGGCTGGGCCACCTGCGCCTGCTCGTCGGGGCCCATCGAGCGGTCGAGCTTCAGCGCCAGGGGCTCGCTTTCCGCCTCGCCCGCCGGATTCTCCGCCCGCACTTGGTAGCTGGCCACGTCGGCCGCCTGCAGATTGTTTATCCTCAGCGCTTGCTTCACCACTTCCGGCTTCTCGCTGGGCAACTCGACAATTTCCAGGTGGCCTGAGCTCAGCTGACGCTCGCGGATCACTTGGCCGTCCTTCAACCAGGTCAGCTTGGGCTTTGGCTCGCCCGAAACCTCACACACAAGCTCCGGCGAACTGCCTGGCCCAGCCACAACCTCCCTCGGGAAGCTCAAAATCTTGGGCGCTCTCGCCGCGCGCTTCTTCTCGTCCATTGCTTCCGGCTGGCCCGTTTCCAAAGGCGCCCCAGTCTCAACTCCAGTGACCACTGGCTCGTCTGTGCGCGACATTGTTCGGTCTATTCTCACATTTGTCGGCTCAGACTCTGCCTCACCTAAGGGATTCTCTGCCTTCACGTGGTAAGCAGCCACGTCAGCAGCCTTCAAGTCGTTAATTTTCAGGGCTTGCTTGACAACTTCCGGCCGATCACTTGGCAACTCTACGACCTCCAAGTGGCCGTCTCCAAGTTCTGCCTCACTAATTGGCTGTCCGTCTTTGTACCAGCTGATTTCCGGTGCAGGTTTGCCGCTCACTTGGGCCTCAATTTGGGGACTTGCTCCTCGTCCAGCAACAACCTCCTCTGGCATGCTCACAATTGTTGGCGCACATGCATCCTCAGGCAACTCTTGCTCGCCCGCCTGTCTCACAACTGGCTTGTCTGAGGCGCTCATCTTCCGGTCAACTTGCAACTTCACTGGCTCGGACTCGATCTCGCCGGCTGGATTCACTGCCTTCACTTGGTAGTCGCCCGCATCACTTGGTTTCAAATCGTTGATCTTGAGCGCCTGTTTGACGGCATTTGGATTCTCGTTGCTCGGCAGCTCGACTATTTCGATGTGGCCTGAGCGCAGGTCTTTCTGTGGAATCTCCTTGCCATCTTTCATCCATTTTAGCTCAGGCTTAGGCTCGCCCTCAACCAGTGCCTCAATCTGCGGCGCACTTCCCTCGCCAGCTCTTAGCTCCTCTGGCAAGCTGACGATTGTTGGACTCTTCTGCTCAACTTTCTCCTCTTCCGGTTTCACCACAGGCTCATCCTTGTAGCTCATTCTTCGGTCGAGTGTCAGTCTGGTTGGCTCAGACTCAACCTCACCTAAGGGGTTTTCCGCCTTTATGTGGTAAGCACCGACATCTGTAGGTCGCAGGTCATTGATCTTGAGCGCCTGCTTAACTGTCTGCGGCTTCTCGGTGGGCAAATCTACGATCTCCAAGTGTCCTAGACGGAAATCTCGCTCGCTGATTAGCTCGCCATCCTTGAACCAGCTGATCTGTGGCTTTGGCTGCCCACTGACTTCAGCAACAATTTGAGGCGATCCTCCGCGTCCAGCTCGCACTTCTTCGGGCATGTGCACAATAGATGGCGCCATGTCTCCACTGCCAACCAGTGGCGAGCTTTCCATTGGTTTAATTGATTGCTCCTTCACCTCTGGCTCATCTCTTGGTCCCATACTTCTGTCTAATTTGACTTTTGTAGGCTCAGATTGCACTTCTCCGAGCGGATTTTCGGCCTTGATTGCATACTGAGCTACGTCGGCCGGTCTCAAATCATTAATTTTAAGCGCTTGTTTGACAATTTCCGGATTCTCACTTGGAATTTCTACAATTTCCAAGTGGCCTGAGCGCAAGTCTCTGTCTGGCAAAGGCTGGCCGTCCTTCAACCAGGTGATCTGAGGCTGCGGTGAGCCTGCAACTTCGGCTACTAATTGAGGACTGCTTCCAGCGCCTGCAACAAGCTCTTCGGGCATGCTCGCAATGCTTGGAGCAACCTGAGCTGGTCCTTCCTCTTCGCCGATTTTCTTCGGCTCAGAAGTTGCCTTCTTCTCGCCCAGTTTTGTCACGACTGGCTCATCTCTTGGTCCCATACTTCTGTCTAGTTTAACTTTTGTAGGCTCAGATTGCACTTCTCCAAGCGGATTTTCCGCCTTTATCGCATATTGAGCTACGTCGGCCGGTCTCAAATCATTAATTTTGAGCGCCTGCTTCGTGATTTCCGGATTCTCAGTTGGAATTTTGACAATTTCCAAGTGGCCAGTGCGCAAGTCACGCTCAGGCAAAGGCTTTCCATCTTTGAGCCAGGTGATCTCAGGCTGTGGCGAGCCTGCGACTTCGGCCACCAGCTGGGGACTGCTGCCGGCTCCTGCAACTAGCTCTTCAGGCATACTGACAATGCTTGGAGCTGCCTGAGCTGGTCCTCCTTCTCCGCCGAGCTTCTTTGGCTCTGAAGTTGTCTCTTTGTCGCCCAGTTTGGTCACCACTGGCTCATCTCTTGGTCCCATGCTTCTGTCTAACCTAACCTTCGTTGGCTCAGATTGCGCCTCGCCTAGAGGATTCTCAGCCTTTACTGCATACTGAGCAACATCGGCGGGCCTCAAGTCGTTTATCTTGAGTGCTTGCTTCGTCACTTCCGGATTCTCACTTGGAATCTCGACGATTTCCAAGTGACCAGTGCGCAAGTCTCTGTCTGGCAGAGGCTGGCCGTCCTTCAACCAGGTGATTTGAGGCTGCGGAGAGCCCGCAACTTCAGCCACCAGCTGAGGACTGCTGCCAGCGCCAGCAACTAGCTCTTCAGGCATACTAACGATGCTTGGAGCAACCTGAGCTGGTCCTGCCTCTTCGCCGATCTTTTCAGCATCTGAGGTGGTCATCTTTTCGGGCAGGCCGGAAACGATCGGCTCGTCTCTTGGTCCCATGCTTCTATCTAGCCTAACCTTCGTTGGCTCAGATTGAACCTCGCCCAAAGGATTCTCCGCCTTCACTGCGTACTGGGCAACATCGGCTGGTCTCAAATCGTTTATCTTGAGCGCCTGCTTCACCACTTCCGGGTTCTCGCTCGGCAGCTCGACAATTTCCAGGTGGCCAGTGCGCAAGTCGCGCTCAGACAAAGGCTGGCCATCCTTGAGCCAGGTGATCTCTGGCTGCGGCGAGCCTGCCACTTCGGCCACCAACTGCGGGCTACTTCCTGGCCCGGCAACCAATTCCTCGGGCATGCTCACAATTGCCGGAGCTGACTGGCCCGCCTCAGTCTCTCTTGGTCCCTTTCCAGCCTTCGCTTCCGGTTCTGAAGTGGTCAGTTTCTCGGGCAGACCAGTGACCACTGGCTCGTCTGTGCGCGACATTGTTCGGTCTATTCTGACATTTGTCGGCTCAGACTCTGCCTCACCTAAGGGATTCTCTGCCTTCACGTGGTAAGCAGCCACGTCAGCAGCCTTCAAGTCGTTAATTTTCAGCGCTTGCTTCACAACTTCCGGCCGATCGCTTGGCAACTCGACAATCTCCAAGTGACCGTCTCTAAGCTCAGCTTCACTGATTGGCTGTCCGTCTTTAAACCAGCTGATTTCCGGTGCAGGTTTGCCGCTCACTTGAGCCTCAATTTGGGGACTTGCTCCTCGTCCAGCAACAACCTCCTCTGGCATACTTACAATTGTTGGCGCACATGCATCTTCGGGCAACTCTTGCTCGCCCGCCTGTCTCACAACTGGCTTGTCTGAGGCGCTCATCTTCCGATCGACTTGCAGCTTAACTGGCTCAGACTCGATCTCGCCGGCTGGATTCACTGCCTTCACTTGGTAGTCGCCCGCATCACTCGGCTTCAGGTCGTTGATCTTGAGCGCCTGTTTGACGGCATTTGGATTCTCGTTGCTCGGCAGCTCGACTATTTCGATGTGGCCTGAGCGCAGGTCTTTCTGCGGAATCTCCTTGCCATCTTTCATCCATTTTAGCTCAGGCTTAGGCTCGCCCTCGACCAGTGCCTCAATCTGCGGGGCACTTCCCTCGCCAGCTCTTAGCTCCTCTGGCAAGCTGACAATTGTTGGACTCTTCTGCTCAACTTTTTCCTCTTCCGGCTTCACCACAGGCTCGTCCTTGTAGCTCATTCTTCGGTCAAGTGTCAGTCTCGTTGGCTCAGACTCAACCTCACCTAAGGGATTTTCCGCCTTGATGTGGTAAGCACCGACATCTGTGGGTCGCAGATCATTGATCTTGAGCGCCTGTTTCACTGTCTGCGGCTTCTCGGTGGGCAAATCTACAATTTCCAGATGTCCAAGACGGAAATCTCGGTCGCTGATTAGCTCGCCGTCCTTAAACCAGCTGATCTGTGGCTTTGGCTGCCCACTGACTTCAGCAACAATCTGGGGTGATCCTCCGCGTCCGGCCCGCACTTCTTCGGGCATGTGCACAATAGATGGCGCCACATCTCCACTGCCAACCAGTGGCGAGCTCTCCATTGGTTTAATAGATTGCTCTTTCACTTCAGGCTCATCTCTTGGTCCCATACTTCTGTCTAACCTGACCTTCGTTGGCTCAGATTGCACCTCGCCCAAAGGATTCTCCGCCTTTACTGCATACTGGGCTACGTCGGCCGCTCTCAAGTCGTTAATCTTGAGTGCTTGCTTCGTCACTTCCGGATTCTCACTTGGAATCTCGACGATTTCCAAGTGGCCTGAGCGCAAGTCTCTGTCTGGCAAAGGCTGGCCGTCCTTCAACCATGTGATTTGGGGCTGCGGAGAACCCGCAACTTCAGCTACTAATTGAGGACTGCTGCCGGCGCCTGCGACTAGCTCCTCGGGCATCCTGACAATTGAGGGTGCCGACTGTGCGGGCGCCTCGTCGCCCTCGCCGATCTTCTTCAGCCCAGCAGTTGTCGTCTTCTCCGGAAGTCCCGAAACAATGGGCTCATCTGAGGGCGCCATCGATCTGTCAATTCTCACATTTGTTGGCTCAGACTCCACCTCGCCAGCCGGATTCTCCGCCTTCACGTGGTAGGCAGCCACATCGGCCGGCTTCAGATTGTTGATCTTTAGTGCCTGCTTCACCACTTCCGGATTTTCGCTCGGAATTTCCACAATCTCCAGGTGGCCATCCTTGAGCTCGGCCTCGCTGATTGGCTGGCCATCCTTGAACCAGCTCAATTGAGGCTTTGGAGTGCCCGAAACCTCGGCCTCGATCTGGGGCGAGCTTCCAATGCCCGCCACCACCTCCTCGGGCACACTGACAATGCTCGGCTCGAGTGGTTGGGCCACTTCCGGCTTGATGTCGGCCGGCGTGATGCTCGCCCGTTGGCCAGGCCGCATCGATCGGTCGACGCGCACCTTGATGGGCTGGCTCTCGGTGGGTGTGGAGTTGGGTCTCTCGAGGCGCAGTTTGTACTCGCCCTCGTCTGAGGTGCGCAGACTGTTGATCCTAAGGGTGCGCCTCTTGACATTGGGCAACTCGCTGGAGCTCTCCTCGAGGATTTCGTAGTGTCTGTCGCGCAACAGTCTCTCTGGAATGGGCTGCTCGTCCTTCAGCCAGACCACCCGCCTGCTCTGCTCCCTGTCCCTCCTGCTCTCCTTCCTGCGCTCCTCCTCCACAATCTCCTCCTCTTCAATCACTTCCTCCTCCTCCTCAAACACCTGCACCTCGAGCTCCGGCGAGCTGCCCAAACCGGCGACCACCTCGCGCGGCGCCCCCACAATGCGCGGCCCTCTAGCTTGGCGGCGGCGCACCTTCTCCTCCTCGACCACTTCCTCTTCCTCCTCTCGCTCCTCTTCCTCCACTAACCTCTCCTCCTCCTGCTGCCCGCTGGGCCTCCTGCGCACTTGGCGGCGCGTCTCGCTCGTCTCCGTGCGCCGCTTCCGCCGCCGCTCCTCCTCCGAGACAGTCTCCTCTTCCTCCTCCTCTTGCTCATCTACATCCATCTTCTCGTCCATCTTCTGCTCGTCCAGCTGGCGCCTGTTGCGCCTCTTGCGCTGCTCCTCCTCGTCCTCCAGCTCTTCCTCCTCGCGCTGCTCCTCGTCCTCCTGCTCGCGCACACTCTTCCGTTTGGACTTTTGGCGCCGGAGCTCGTCGCTCTCAACCACCTCCTCCTGCTCCTCAATCTGCACTTGCGAGCGCCGCTTCCTCTCCGCCTCCTCCTGCTCCTCCTCTTCCGTCGTGGTGGTGGTGGTCTTGGTGCGCGTCGTAGTGGTGCGCGTGGTCCTCTTCACGCGCCGCTCGCCCGCCTCGTCAAGCTCCTCCTCCTCCTCCTGCTCCTCTCGAGCCACTTCCTGTTGCGACTTGCGGCGCCTGGAGCTCGAGTCGCGCTCCTGCTCGCTCTTCGTGCTCGTCGTGGTGGTGGTCTCCGTCTGGGTGACTGTGGTCTCCTCCTCCAGCAGCTCGTCCTGCTGGGCGCGCTGCTGGCGCTCGCGCTCCTCAAGCTCGTCCACTTTGGCCCTTCGGCGGTCAACTGTGAGCGAGGCCAGCCCTGATTTGGCCGCCCCAAGCTCGTTCTCCGCCTTCAGACTGTAGATGGCCTCGTCGGACTCGCGCACGTCGCGCAACACCAGCCGGTGCACAGTGCTCGTCTCGCGGCGCTCCTCCTTCTCGCCCGTCTCCTCGCCCGTGTCCTCGAAGGTCTCGGTGACCACCGTGGTGGTGGTCACTTCCTCCTCCACGAAGCTCACTCGGCCGTCGCTCGACTCGGCCAGCCGGCGCCCGTTCTTGTACCAGGTGATCAGCGGCCTTGGGTGGCCGCCCACCTGCACGTCGAAGGACACGCTCGAGCCCAGGCCCACCAGCTTGTCCTGCGCCTGCGCCTGAATGGTGGGCGCCTCTGGGGCTCGCTCGCCGTCGGCGCCCTTGCGCACGCGCACTCGCACCGAGCGCGACTCGCTGCTGCCCAGCTCGTTGGCCAACACCACACGGTAGCTGCCCGAGTGGCGCTCGCTCACGCGCCTTATCGTCAGCCTGTACTCTTGGCCCACCTGCTCCACCTGGACACTTTCCTCGCTCGAAGAGGTCTCCTCGCTCGAGCTCTCTAGGAACCTGCTCGAGCGCCTTCCGCGAGACTGGCTCGCCTCCAGCGGCTCGCCGTCGCGCAGCCAACGCTGGCTGGGCCGCGGCTGGCCCTCGGCGAGCACCTTCAGACTGAGCGTGGCGCCCTCGTCCAGCTCGAGCAGCGAGTCGGCCGACAGGTCGCGAATGATCCGCGGCGCTGAACCGCGCTCGCTCACCAGCCTAAGCTCGCAGGTGCGCGTCTCCACCTGGCCCAGCCGGTTCTCCACCTTGCACTGGTAGCTGCCCTCGTCCTCCGCGCGCGCCTCCCTTATGATCAGCGTCTCCCCGCTGATGCTCACGCCCTGCTCCTCGCGCACCGACGTCACCGACGAGCGCCTCTTGCTGCCACTTTTTTGGCTTACGGAGCCACTTCCGGTCCGACTCTGGCCACTTGCAGCGCTTCCGGTTTGCGTGAACACGCGCTCCTCTTCCTCGGCGATACCCAGGCCGTCCTTGAACCAGCTGAAGACTGGCATGGGCGAGCCGCTGGCCTCCACGCTCAGTCGGATCTCGTCGCCCTTGTTCACCCTGAGCTCGCGCTCCAAGTCGCGCACCAACCGGGGCTCCGCAAACACCTCCAGCTCGCCCACACAACTCGCCCTTCCCGCTCCATTTTCGGCCTCGCACTGCCACGCCCCCTGGTGCTCCATCTCCACCCGTTCGAGCTCGAGCTCGAAGGCGCGGCCGCGCACTTGGCGCTGACCGATGGAGGGCCGTTTCGAGTGTCTGGGCCGTCTGCTCAGTCTGCTGTCCGATAGCTCTTCCTGCTCGCGCTCCAGCTGCTCCTCTCTGACCACTGTCTCCTCCGTCACAGTCTCCTCGTAGGTGGTCACGCGGGCGCCTCTGCAGCCGTCCAGTTGCCAACTGTCGCCCTTAGCTCCCGCCGGCCACTTGGAGCTGAACACCAAACGGCCCTCCTTCAGCAGACGCACCTCCTCCACTCGCTCCTCCTCCTCCTCCGAGACCACCACCTTCAAGCGCGTCCGCTCGCCCAGACGCGCCTCCTGGTCGGCCAAGGGTTGCAGGAAACGAGGCTTTCGGTGCACCAACTGCGACTTCCGGCCGCCACCGGAAACCCTGGACTGGTCCACCTCCATTTGCTCTTCCACTTCCACTTCCTGTTCCTCCTTCTTGAGCCTCTTGACGCGCTCCTCGTCTTCGCGCACACTCGTCGTCGTGCTGGTCTCCTCCAACCTGTGCTCCTCCTCCTCCTCCTCAGTTTCCTCGCGCTTCGAGCTGGAGCGTTCGCCTCCGCCAAGGCGCACCGTCTCCTCGATGGTCTCCTCGATCTCCTCGTGCTCCTCGATGATCTCCTGCAACACCTTGACCATGCACTCGGACTCGTCAAATCCGTGCTCGTTGATTATGCGGCACTTGTAGCGTCCAGTGTCGTCCAGCTTGAGCTGCTCAATGGACAGCCGGAAGATGAGCACCTTGTCCTCGTCCTTGCGGCCAATGCACTGCGGGGGCCACTCTTCCGTGCGCGCCATTGAGATGCGCTCGTTGCAATGCGATTCGACAGTTGACGAAGAAGAGCGCCCGGTGCTTGAGTCTAGCTCGATGAGCAATTGGTCGTCCTTGAACCATTGGCACGAGTCGATTGGGGGCAGTCCAGTGGACTTGATGCGAAACTCTAAACTCTGACCCACGTAAACTGTCACATCCTGCAACTGGCTGGTCAACTTGGGCTTGTTTCCTGGGCCCACAACCAACCTGGTGGAACAGGAGCTAGTTCCGCTCTCATTCTCAACCAAACACGTGTAGACTCCTTCCGTTTCTTTGCTCGCCTTGAGGACTATTAACTTGTGAAAGCCCGCCACTTGGTCGTAGGAAAATTGGAACAATTTCAACACTTGTGCATCCTTTTCGTCCAACTTCACGTCGTCCTTGAACCAATTGATACTTGTCTGCTCAATGAACTCCTGTTTCTCCTCCTCGCTCATCAGCTCCTCGTCCTCATTTGTTTCGGGCAATATTTGAATGCCCAACTCAATGTTCAAATCGCCCTCCTTTACCTCAATTACTTCATCCATTGTTCCAATTGCTGATGCTGCTCTTTTACTTTTTGATAAGCTCTTCTTCTCGAGGAGACTTCCTTCAACACTCTTCCACACTTCCTGCACACTATCTCTACTCTCTAGCTGCTCTAAAGAAGCGCTAACTTTCTCTTCCTCCTCTCCAACTGCCTGTTGCTGGTTCTGCAATTGGGTCTTGATGTTGGCCAAATCTCGTCCCTCAGAATCAACTAGCCTACAGATGTACTGACCATAGTCATTCTGCTGCAAGTCGTAAATGGTCAGTCTGCTTCCCTGTTCGTTGGACTCTTGGCGGCACTTGAGAATTCTTTCCACCTGTTGCTCTTCTCCAATTTTCTCTCCAATTTGCTCCACCAATAAATCTCCACCACCTAATGGCTTGTTCCTCTGCCTTAACTCTGCTCCTTTCTGCTCGCCGCACCTACTCTCTAATCTCTCCTCTTGCTCTTGCTCTTGCTCTTCACTTGGGGGGCCCAAAAAGTGGCGCTCCTCAACGATTTGCTCGTGCGTCTGCTCGATCGAGTAGGAAGCTGTGGTGAGTTTGCTCTTCGACTTGGTCCGCTTGATGCTAGTGGATCTTGTGGATGCTCTAGACTGTGTCGACTGCTCTTGGCCTTTAGCTGAGCCCTTAGCTGAGGCTTGTCTCTTTCTCTCCAAGTACAAGAGAGGCCGCTCGCTTGTGGTGAGCTCGTGTTTGTCTTTGAACCAGAGGACTCTCTTAACTTGGCTCAAATCTGCACTAACCTCAAGTGTAACATTCACCGAGTGCACTATTTCGCGCGCTCTCTCGCCCAACAACTCCAACTGTCTCCTGCGCCTCTCCAAACACTGGCTCGAATGCTGCCCCTCACTCGACTGCCACTGCTCAATATTATTCTCACTACTTCTACTACTACTATTTCTAATATAATTCTTATTATTATTATTATTGTTAACTGTATTCTCTATGCTCTGAAGCTGCACTCGCTCAGTCTCGCTCGGTCTGGCCGTCTGGACGTCTTCATTAACAACAAACAGGCCAATTGGGCCGTGCGATGATGTGTGGCCAATGGGGCGCAATGATGCGGGCGCGCACAATGATCAATTGTGTTTGGGGCCCGAAAGAAAGTCAGAGAAGCGAGGAAGTCAAATGGATTAGCTTGGCTTCCATAACATGGTCTCTTCTTTTGCACTATGCATGTTCAAAAGCTCAAAGTTGGCCTCTAGTGAGAAGCTCAAAGCTCAAAGTTAGCCCTAAGGGTGAACTCTGGTGCGTGCTATTCGACTAGGATGCGGCGTCAAGCTACTGCCTAACTAAGCAAACAAATACTTACCACACGAACAATCTAACCAATTGGCTTCATTTAGGAGGCGCCTTTGCTTCTCTGCCCGAGAAGTCGCCGCTGATGATTGCCACTGGCAACTCGGACTCTCACTTTTTTCACCTTCTACTGTCCTGCTTCCTCTCGCTCCTTCTCGCTCGCCACTCCTGCCGGCCAAGCTTCTTGAGCTAGACTCAAACTCTGCTTCTACTGCTGCTGCTTGATCAATTTGGCGCCCTTCTTCTTCCTCTTCTCTGGACTGCTCGCACTCGCCAACGGCGCCGCCCAGAAGCTCTCTTTTCAATGTGATCGCGTATATTGACATCGTCTATCGTGCTCTCTCTCTCACGTGCTGCGAGGCTCGTTTGCTCGCAATTCTGGCGCTCTTCTTCCTCAACTGGCGCTCCACCAAGGCCCAAAGAGCAGCAGCAGAAGCACTAGTCTCTGAATTGCCACAACAACTCAAAGCAGCTCGCAAAAGCGCACTACCCTCAACTGCTCGCCACACTCTTCCACAACCTAACCCAACAAGCCGCAACGAGACTGACGACTGCTCCTCCTCTCTAATTCAGGTTATTCCTCCTCGTTATTCCTTCCTCCTGCACCTCCTCCTCCAAGATACACGCTCGCCTGCAGGCCAATTTCCTGCGCCGCCTCTAGCTAGTCTCTAGCTACTCTCCAGCTCCTCTCCAGCTACTCTGCGCCCCTTTCCGGACGTCTGTCTGTCTGGCTGAGTGAATGACTGTCTCTCTCTCTGTGTGGCGCTGTTTTGTTTCTAAGGTCTCGCGGGCGTTCAAAGTGGCTCGGCCTGGCTCATTACGGAGTCTGTAGAAAATTTGCACGCCTCATCTGTGCGATCTGGGCGCTGTCCCCTGGCCAAGTGTGTGGTCTTTACGAGTTTCTCTCCACTTTTCTCTCCACTTCAGAGAAACACTCGCAAGTTCAGCTCCACTCCACCCAAAGGAATCCTCCTCCTTTCCGATAAAATCCAATACACTCTTGAAGTCGCGGCCTCCCCTTCTGCAAACGTCCACAGCGCCTCCTCAAGGGAAAGGTCCAATGCACACAGTCTGCACTGCACACAGTCTGCAGTGGACGAGCTGCAGCGGCAGCAAAGGCCAGGCCCAAAGGCGCGCAAACTGCACTGCGCGCAGTGTAAACAAACATCGCTCGCACACACTGCAGACTGCAGCCAAAAGGCCGCCCCAACGCGCCGGCCTCGTTCCTGTTGCGCGCCCCTAGGTCCTCGCAGCTCAACAAGAGCACGAGTCGCCCGCGACTTCCCCTCCGAGGCCCCCAGATAGTCTCTAAATGCTTAGTCACTGGCGGCGGCTACCTTGTGCCTCTCTGTCGTCGAGTGCTCGCCGCCAGCCGGCTTCTGCTCAAGGTGCGCCCCAGAGAAAGTCTCTCACTGCTATCGCCCCTCTTCCACTGATACTGCTCGTCGATTGGCAACTCCTGCCCGCTGGGCTGCCAATTATTGGCAACCTTTCTTCCTCCTCTACTTTTTCCTCCAAACGTCGCTCCTCTCAAGCTCAAACAAATCCAAACTGCTCCTCCCCCCAAAAGCGCCGCCTATCCCTCCACACCTTAGCTCAGCAACTTGGCCCCACGTCTTTAACTCCCTTTCTTTGGGCACTTGCTCACCCAGCTCGAGCCACTCAACGACTGAGCATACCTGAGCCTGTGATTCTAGCTGCTGGTATTCTTTCGAGGATGCGCCCAGAAGAGAGGCTCCAAAAAAGATGAAACACCGCCGGACGAGAAGGGCCCATTGCGGCAAATGTGCCTCAGTGGCGCCCCACAAAAACGAGAACAGATATTCGCCACCAATTACGACTGATATTAGCCACGCACCCAGAGGACTGAAGCTCCATCAGGATGGAAAAGCATCCGCCTAATGCTTTTCCATCGCATACTTGCCCAGCGATATGAAAGCTCGGCAGCTAAGGAAGAGGAAGTTCTGGCAAGTTTTTTTGTTACAACTACTGAGGCCCAATGCTCAAGTTAGTCACAGACCTCCATGAGCTATTGCCAATCGTCGATTTGGACGCCGAGCCTCACTCCTCATTGACGCTTAGGCCTCCTCCTTCTTCTCCTTTGCGCTCCCCTCAGACTGTACACAGGCAGCTCGAGTTGGAGGAGGAGCAGAAATGGGCTGAAAAGTAATTTGCTTGACGAGCTTGGAGGGGGCTCATTTGGCGTAAGAGTTAAGATGGAAATTACGTTATTTCTTCCTAACTCTCGTCAAATTTGATTATTCCAGAATGCAGAGCAGAGCTGAAGCCGGCCCACAGTTGCCGGAGTTCCCAGAGCTGCGCCCCAAGATTGTGGATTGTCGTTCAAGTGCAAGCTGGCTGGCTGGGCCTCATCGCTGGCGTGCTCAGCGGCGCTTAGTCACCACAAGCCAGACCAAGGGGAAGCCAAAGAGAGGAGGAGGCGCCCAGGGGGCTAGGCAGGGGCCAAAGTGAGCAGTGAACAGTGCAGAGTAACTGGCACAGTTGGCTAAATTGACTAGATAAGGCATTAATATGTGGAACAGATAGTGGAGAGACTAGGCTGGAGGTCTGCTGGAGTCTGGGGGCGAGCGGGCGCCCAGTGTCTGCATCTAGATCTACCTCAGCTCTCTCTCATGCAAAGGCCCGCTCCCAAGCCCAGAGGCAACAGACCTAAGATCCTAGATGCTCAAAGATGCCGAAAGCCTCGCCCTCGCCCATGCAGCCTGCACATCATTGTCACCACATTTGGTCATGCGAATAGCGAGCGATGGCAACGAAATAGTTACTTCGACATCAAGGGAGACCTTCATAAAAGCTCCACAACACATCCGCTCTCAGTGCTTTCCTTCTCATCACCTTACTTACTATTCTCCTCTCCACCCTGATAGTTCTCCTTTCTGCCCAATCTTTCACCCTGGCCGTCCATAAACGGCCGCTCGAAGGAAGATGATCACGAGAAACTTGTTAGTCAGTATCGACTAGAGATGCATCATGTTTTTAATTTAAACTCTCACTTAAGGCCAAATCCAATCGGGTTGATATCTCATCCGACAGGCGCTCCACCTTTTGGAGTCTTTTTTTAACTCGTTTTGCCTGGATTATCTTCTTGCTTTTCCGTCTCCTTTTCCTTTTCGTTATCACAACAGATTTCTTGTCTATCTTCAGCTTGGCCACGTGGTCCACGGGATCATCGTTCATGCTGCTGATAACGTCGGCATGAGCACTAAAGTCTATCACACCTCTTCTCGGGGAACACCCCGCGGGTTCCTCAGTGAGATCCTGATTCTCGCCCGGGTTCACCCTATCATCTTGATCGATTTCCATCACAAGAAATGCATTGCTTGTAGAATAGATTAGTTATGCCACTTATCCTCGGACCAGAGAGCTTGGTCATTGGAAAATATTACGGCCAATTGATGCCAAATGGATGCCGAAATACACTGTGGTCATTAGTCACGCGCATCCACGCGGGCGACTTGGAAATAATTTCAAGTGAAGCGAAAACACAGAGGGCGTGGCCTCAATTTCATCCTATGCTCAATTTGGCAGCGAGAAAACTTCGATTGCATCACCACAACCACCTCACCTCAGAATCCAAAAATTAGATGTGAATTATATTAGTTAGGCTAATCATCCTCGTCAGATGTTGATAAATCTCACAGATCACATGGGGGTTGGATGGACTTAAGGGACTCAATGACATTAAAGTGGATGAAAAATCGACAATAGTCGACTACTTTAGAAACCTCGATAGTTTATCTATCAATTAACTAGGACCTAGATTGCAATCATTTCTGAGAACTAAACCTCACTAGTATTATCTATTGAACATTCGAGATTATTCCCGATCAATTTTTATTAATCTTGTAACTAATATCACGGTTCAATAAGCATTTACCACAACCATGGTTGTAAAACTTTATATATCACAAGTATCTGCAAGCAAAGAAATAAAAAAGCGCCAACAAAGGGCCCAAATGATCTTAGATTCTTTGGAGATCAACTACGATATTGTAGATGTGACTGAACCTGGACACCAGAAGGAAAAGGAACAAATGCAGGCCGTTTGTAAACGCAGGAACTCTCAAGTTATCGCGCTACCACCTCAATTTTTCAATGATGACACATATTGTGGAGATTACGAGGACTTTGATTCGGCTAATGATGAAGATAACGTTAGAGTGTTCTTAAAGCTGGAGGAAGAATCTGCCCAAGAAAAGGAAGGAACTTGAGACTCTCCGTTAGTTCATTGAGATTGCTTCCCAGAGGCGGCCTTGTATAATCGTGCTAAGAAACATTAAACCAATAAATCCCTTACGATTTTAGGCAGAATATTTATCACTGTTCTCCTAACAATCTTGCTAAGTCTTTGAATATCTTGTTCACCTTTTCCTCCTCTTTGATGCGCGTTGTCATAGATTCAAGCTGGGGTAGCGGATCTAGAGAATATTTCCTCCGCTTTTGGGGGGTAGAAACCTGTTGCACGGGGTGAGCATCGCAAACTTTCAAAGTGGGCCTCTTGGAGGCTAGAGAAGCGGTTTGGAAACGTCCTGCGGGCATTTTATCAGCAAGTTCCTCCCTAGTCATTCTAGACCTCTTTTGAATGGCCTTAATAAGAAGTTCATTGATCTCGGGCTCTGAGTTCTCGTCATCCTGGACTTCACAAGTGTTTTGCGGGTCTTCTAGTGCGACAACTTGTCGCTCTAGATGGGTGAGATTGTCTACAAAGTCTTCGTCACTTTTTGTTGGCGTCAGAGCGGCTTGTTGCTTGACTTTAACGAGATGGTCAGCTGGTTGGTGCGGGACGGAAGTTGGGACGTATACTCTTTTTATCGGGGAGATATCATCCTTCAGACGGCCAGAGTTGGAAGGGCTAAGTTGAGATTCTTCTTTCGTTTTAGAGCTCTGGAAAGTTTGGAAAGTCATTTCATTGGACTGTAGCTCGACTGAGCGTCTCTTTTCGGGCTTTGGCAGAGAAAATGAGAAATTAGGGTCACCAAACTTGAATTGCGGTTTGACTGTTAGCGCCTGCGTCTCATCAGTAGCGCTGGAGTAAGCCTCAGCGACCCCGAACTCTGGTTGTTTAAATACTACCGATGGTCTATGATTTTCGGCAATAGAACTTGTATAAGGAGTCCATGCATTTGATTGAATTGGGGATGTGAAGTTCACTTCTTGGAATTGTGTCCCGTTGGTTAAATCAATACCAATACAATCATTCGTTTCCGTATCCATTGGCGCTATGCTATCAAATGACTGTCTTCGTTCAACAGGTAGAATAACATCACCTCCATAGACCAATTTGCCGACTGGCCAGTCAAACATCTTTTTCTCAACGAGCTTCTGCGATTTTATAGGTTCTATATTGTTCTCGAGACGTCGTATTGTGGCCAGAAGGTCTTTAGATAGGCATAGATACTCTTTGCCATCTCTTAGCTGCGTCACAACTCCTATGGAAGCCGCGTAAGATTTCAAATCTTCTAGTTCGTCAAAGCCCAAACATCTGATGGCCATATCTGCCGGATAGTAAGTTATTTGACGAGCTGATGAGCATGCATGCACAATTGTCTTGAATCCTAACAGCCTCATCTTGTTGGCATATAAACTTAAGATACACGAAGTCATATAGTCGGCCTTCTCCATCAATTGAAAAAATCGATAATAGTCGTTGTTCGTGTAAGCAGAAAATACTCTGAATAGGAACTTCATTTCTTCCGATGACCTGTGGTCTGAGGTTTTCATCAAGACAGTGGAAGAGAGTTGCTCGTCGTTTAGATGCAATAAAATATCATACTTTTGGAATTCCATTTCGCTGCAACAGATAGTGCCCGATGATGTTCTGAGATCAGAGTACATTTGTCTTAGCATTTGTAGACAATCATTGAGATTCCTCTTGTTCATGTCAACGTCAAAATCTTTCACCCTATTCATGGCATAACAACTATGCACATGGAAACGAGCACACCTCTCGACAAGGAGGACGGTTCGTTGATCACAAATATTCTGTTGGGTAATATCTTTCCTGAGCGCTCTGAGCCGGTCCCATAGGAAATCATACCATTCGATTGCGGTATCCTGTTGCTTGGAACGTGGATCGTCCATAATCTTACTGACAAGATGATTCATAGTTAATTCTAAGGCGCTAACAGTTCTCAAATCCTGCGGCGATGGTTCCTCCTGATCAGCTCCGGATCTTCGATACTCTTTGACCATCGCATATTCGTCCGGCTGATTGTTGTGATCCTTCTCAAATATGGACATGTAGAGGCCAAATCGAGCTTGCCGCTCCTTCTCAGGACACATGTCCTGGCAGGAGCCTACGAAGGCCATTTCGCTATCCTATTCTGTGGCGCGGATCAGGCTATAAACTAGGGTGACTGATCAGGTGACATCTGAGGTTTCTTCGCGGCATGAATGCAGATCTCGATAATGCTGAGAGTGGTTTCAGGTCGACCAATTGGAAGAATGAATATTTACAATAATGTTTAACGAGGCAATTGAGAACAATTGTGGTCGAAAGCGGGGTGTTTGTTTTGGTTGAAATAGTTGCATGTGGCGCTGGCTACGTGCTTTTCGCAGATCCTCGAATCGCCAGAGCGTTCGCGCATTGTGGCCGCAAACTACATGTGTTCAAGCACAGCTCTGGGCTGCCTGTGGACTGGCAGCTCATTCTCGCTGGACTGCCTGAAGTCAGAACTGAGCTTTGCAAGCATTTCAATCGCTCAAAGTAGGACTAAGGCACATCTGAGACAGTCAGGATATCGTTATTGTCCTGAGACTCATGCTGGACTTCCTCCGACACCTGAACTTTCTTCAAGGAGTGTGCCAAATTCTCAATGGAAAGCTCGCAAGGTTCAGTCCAGCTTGCAGGGGGCCCGCCGCCGGCTGACTGGCTAGACTTCGGCCCCAGTCCGCCATTGGGTTCTGAATCTTTGAGCTTAAAATCGACAACTCTGGGCTGGCCAATGGACCAGTACGGGAAAATGTGAGAGGAGGACTACTCGCAAGGCATATCCTGGGCTTTTTGGACGAGAAGAGCTCTCATTTGATTCTGTTTTGCAACTTGTGGAAGTGGAAAATGCCCAATACTAGTGCAGAAGTCGCTCGAGCCACTCGGACCGAGAACACGCAATTGCACAAAGCCCCCATGGGCAGTGGTTACAGGGGCAGGCTTGCGTGTTTTGATGCAGCACCATTCTCGCTTTCTCCTCTTGTGTCGGACAAGCTTCACAGACATCAAGCACACGCGCAACTTATCTCCAACAACGACGCACACCACTGAACACAGATATCAAGCAACAAGGCGACCAAGTGAACAACAGCATTACGGTAATATCGCCTGTATCTTGGCAAGACAGCTCCGCGTCACGAGCTTCTGAGCTTGCCAAGTGCGTGATCTAGCCCAACGGGAGCCGTGCGCGAGCTCACCATCGCCCAAAGGCAGCCCGCCGCCGGTGGGGGAGCAATGGCGATAGTTTCCAGCAAGCCAGAAATGAGCGTGCAACTCAAGAGAGTATGACTCAGAGTGAGCCCTTTAACTTTAGTTGCTTTCGTGCTAACCCAAAAAGAGATACTTTCATAAAACTTTCCCTCCGACCCCTGACAACTTTTGCTCGTTAGAGAGATAGATAGACAGACAGCTGTCTAATCGACTAATATTGTCGGACTGTAATGGCTACACGAGAGGTTAGATCGAGAGAATTTCACTTTTGCAATGATCAAGGATTGCAAATGTTTTCCTTTTTGCCCTGTTTGCCAGATCACACTTCGCCCTAATTGTTGAGCCACTTATGTTTGAGGAGAACCTCAAAAAAGACCACAACAAACTGTAGATTGTTCTGGCATGATCAAGATCTCCTTTCTGAAGCAGCAAATACTACTGTTCAAATGTTACCCCCAGCTCACAAGCTTCGCAAGCCAACATCCCCGAGCATCAGAAGGGAATTGTATTTTTTTTTCTTTTTTTGCCAAGACTAATATTTATTGCCCAATTTATTCTGCCAGCAAGATCCTAGAATACCAAAGATTGGCCCATTGAAATGCCGCTTCGAAAATATCAGTATTCAAATTAGAGTCGACACTTGATCAGTGTATCACTATAAAAAGATGCAATTTTGTCAAGCTTCTCTCCAGAGTCGCTTGCTAGAAACAACCACGAAGCTCAAGTAACAGTAGATTTTTCTATGCAAACTCTTATACAGTTAGACAGATTGGGAAACAGTTTGGATCGACTATGCATTGATAGTGTGCAAAATATGAGAAATTTCAGTTTAACATTTCATATCATCGTCCAGAATCTAAAGCAAAGACATTACTTTATACAAAGGTTGTTAGAGTAAAGGAACATATCACTGAGAATCCATCCTGAAATCCATCACATCGGTTGCCTAAATTAAGCCTAAGAATCATCAAGTGAGAGCCCTCAAGAGTGAGAGACAACACCGTTCAATCGGCGGCGAGCTTAAGAAACAAATCACAGCAAAAGGATATCATATGGCTCCTCCTAATCAATTGCCAATCAACTCGGCCAGGGGCCTATGGACTCAAACTGCCACAATTGATTGGTGCGAGTCCAATTATGAGCTAACATATTATATTGCCGAGTTTTGGAATAGCATATCAAATTTAGCCTTCATTTTGCCTCAAGTGGTCCAGTATATTGAGTTGGGCAAGCACCATAATGTGGAGCCCTCATTTAGACTAGCTTTTTTGAGTCTAGCCCTAGTGGGCGTTGGTTCGCTTTGCTTTCATATGACATTATCTAAACCGATGCAGATGTTTGATGAGACTAGCATGATTGTGGTCACATTACATGGCCTCTATTTACTTTACATAATAGACCAGCCAAATGTAAATAGGAAAAAGTTGGCCGCCGTGCTCATATCATATGGTTTGGTATTTTTGTCCTTCTATGTATTTCTGGTTGCGTGGCCTGTGTTCCATCACACAGCCTTTGGATTGATTGTCTACGCATCCGCTGCCATAGGTTACAAACTCAAGAAGACTCATGGACCGCATCATATATTTTGGACTGTGTTAATATTACAGCATTTAGCATTTGGATTTTGGCTTATAGATAAACACTTTTGCGATGTGCTCACACAATTCAGAGATCATTTTCCTTTCTTTGTCAAACCGGCGCTCCAATTCCATGCACTGTGGCACCTCCTGATGGGTATCAGCTCACATATATTCATTTGTAGTCTCATTAGGCTGAGAATGTGGACCAAGTACCGTGAGGAGTTCATCTTTCAGCACCAATGGTTTGGACTTTGGATTAGGCTCAGGAAAGTCGACCCAGAGAATAGCCCTTTGGCGAGAATTGAGAAACAGAGGGACCAAAAGCAAAGGTTACAAGCTAGAGATTTGCTCCAGATCAGTGAGGCAGATTTGCGTTTCAGAAACACCCTAAAAGAGCCAAATCATGGCAGACCAAATGACGGTTATGACTTAAACCAAAATCAGGTCCATCTCAAAGAGTGATAGCCATCAAATCAACCATCAGAAAGTATGTACTGTACAACATTGTACGCACTCGCATCAACGATATATCCTCGCTGGACTGAGTCCGTTGCGTATGATGGATATTCAAGTATTTTGCCGACCTTGAATCTATGCAATGATAATAAACTATAAGGTCCTAGGCCATAGGCAATGAATCGACATAGCTCGACGGCATTTATATAAAAGTGATGGGGAATTTTAGGCGCACTGTGAACTCGATAATTATCTAAGTTTATTGGACGATCTAGGTGCCCATACTCGCGCAGCTAGAATCTTTGAGCCTTATTGCTTAACCTGTAATTTCAACAGACATAATCTCTCAAATATAAAGCGATCTCCTGATTCCTCCAATAGAGCTCAATAACATTTTTTCTTCTCTTTTGGAGGAAATTACGCTTAACGATAAATTTTAATAATTTTCTCACAAAAAATCAATCTTAGATTGTTACCATTGTACCTTAGTTCCTTTTAATCTTGAGCCATCTGTTTATCTGAAAACATCTTAGTTTCATCGCTCTAACCTAAAGCTCGTTCTAAGGGCTTGCCCACGCAACGGCAGATGTCAAGGACACCCCTATATCCCTCAGGCGTTAAATAACTCGGGCGATCTCTTTAATATAATTACAAAGCAGTCGAGAGTTCGAATTGCTGATAATAATATTGTGACTGTTGCTGGGCTTGCTGCTGTTGTTGCTGCAACTTGCTATCATTATTATCATGGAATCGCGTAACAGTTAGCTGTCGAGTACCTTCCTGGTCAGCCGCTTGGAGTGAAACCTGCTGCGTTGGGCTATAACCATGGTGCTGGACATCATTCTGTAGGTCGAGATTGTCTTCATACTCTTGTTCTTGTTGCTGCAAGCGTCTTTGTTGCTGATCTTGCTTGTCTGCTTGTTGGAGTTGACGCAACTGCTGCTGCTGTTGTTGCGACGGGTGGTCGATATTGTAGTTCTCGAGAGTTCTGATCTGCAACTGCGTTATGGTCGAGGGTTGTTGCTGCGGTGCTTGCCGTTGATGATGATCACTGAACTGGTCCAACGACCGCAGACCATGATCTTGAGGTTTACTCTGCTGCTGCTGCAGACCCTCGGCACCCCCTTGCACCGAGGTGGAGGGCACTCGGAACTGACCCAGGGACTGGGTTAGTGATTGCTCCCCGAGCGTGCTTGTTGAGCCATTTAGCGATGAATTTGTGAGTGATGGATAGGAAAGAAGACCTTGACGTATGGCTTCAGCCTTCTTCTTAGCTCTACCACGCTTTTTCTCATATTTCGACGCCTCCATAGAGGCTGCCCTACGCCTCGCGCACTTACCAATATTAGCTTCAGGATTTATCGTCCACCACGAACTTTTACCTGTTCCCTCATTCTGAAGTCTCTTGAATCGACTGTGCAACGATAAATTATGCCTCACAGAATTTTTCCACCCGGCAGAGCTATTAGAGTCTCCCTTATCTTTGAAATATGGTACATGCTGTACCATCCAATCATATATCTGCGCTAGAGTTAGTCGTTTATCACTTGTACTTTCAATTGCCTGACTGATCAGATCGGCGTAAGACATGTTGCCCCAAGCGTTTCGTCTCGGCGCATTCAGCTTAGATTTTGGAACATTAGTGGAATCAGTTTGTTTGTTGCCCCTCGATGCGGAGGAGGATGGCTGGTTTTCACTCTTAACAGTTTCACTTGAGTTCGATTGCAGCTTGGATTGTGGTTGTAGCAATGTTTGATGCGATTGTTGTATTGTTGTATCATTGAAATGAGGTGAGATGTCTGGCTTATAGTCAAGATCTTCAAGATCAGCACTCAGTCCGATACCACTCGTGCTTAATGACGACGACAGCATGTGAGACCCATTGTCGGTTTCTAGACTCGACGATGTTAGATCGTGGTACTGGTGGTGACTGTGACTGTGATGATGTGGTTGGTGATTTATGTGCATTTCATGATGCAGATGATGATTGTTTAGTTGCTGCTCATTATGCTGTTGTGCATGAGGATGATGATCAAGGTGATGGTGCTGACCTTGATGATTGCTAAGGTTGTCATCTTGAGCTAGTTTTATATCATAATCATTTTGTTGCTGATGATGGTGCTGTTGATGGGCTTGGTGGTGGTTGTGCTGCTGCGGCGCTTGTGTATGAGGATCGTAATCATATCTGGCAGATGTGAGTGGTTGCAGATGTGACTGCTGGTGATGTGGTGCTGGGGGAATATACTCGCCAGCATTCGCATTGCTGCTGTTAGATGCTATACATACAGAGGACAATTGAGATGTAGTCTCAGCTGCGTCATTATTTGATGGATGGTGTTCCTGCTGGGGATCATTGGGGCCATCAAGACGTAGCTGGTGTAGTTGACTTATGTGATACTCATTTGGATCATCATCCAAACAGTGTGAACTGTTCAGAGTTTGATGTAATCTTGGCTCATGTTGAGCGTTTGTATTGGGCGATATTTGCTGCTGTTGTTGTGGCTGTTGCTGAGGAGTTGTTTGTATGTTAATCATTAGCTCAGTCGGCCCACCTCCAGCTAGGAACAAATCGTGAGCTTGTTGGGGTTGATGATGTGATGAGGGCGATCGTTGCTGTTCATGTTGATGACAATGTGGTTGTAAATGTTGAGGATGATTTGGGTGCTGTTGGGAGTGTGTTAGGTGAACTGACTGTTGCCTGTGATGGCCATGAGAGGCTGCTAATTGATGCGCTTGAGAATGGTTCGATGTTATTTGCTGCGGTTGGTGGTGTATAATAGCGGGCTGATGTGAGCTTTGATGTTGTTGATGATGGTGCTGATTTTGTGCATTCAATATGGGATCCCACGACATAATATCATGATCAACAAAGCCAGCCGACCAGTTCTCATTTGTTGTGAATAGATCCTCCTCCTCTAGTTCTATTTCAGGTAGAGTTTCATCGATACATACAGTACTACTTGGTGCTGCAAGGTCGGGTCTATTGAGCGGCCATGTGTTCGAGCGGGCCCTGAAAGAGTTACCCGACGAATAATCGTCCAATTCGTCATTATCGTTATCGTATTCGTTCATTTTGCAATATTACTCTCTGATGAGACTTATATATCGTCCTTGTAGATACGTGGTTATTTAATATATTTGTAGAGATTTAGATATATTTATAGATATATATATATTCATATATAAACGGCTCTGTGAATTTATGTTACTTAATCAAATTACGCTCACTAGTCAGTTGATATGAGGATATCAATAACATGTGTTTAAATGTTTAACTGGATTTGTATTTTGTTTGAGCTTCTTATGTTCAACTAGAATCATGTGCAATATCAAAATAGCAAACCTTGATTCGTATGATACAGCCGGGCGAATCCCGGATGAGAGGAAACCAACTGACTTAAACAATAAGTATTATATTATTACAATTATTGCTGCGATTGTTATTGGACAGTTCGATTATATTCTATCTATAGGACTTGGGTTTCTCATATAGTTGCCTATGTGTCGTAGTTTGCATTACTTCCAAATCAACCTTTCCCTAAGACTTATGGTGGTCTTAGCACAGACTGTTGATCAACGATTTTCCTCCCCCTCGTGTTGAATTAGGCTCTTGCAATAATAACTTTTGTCCCTCTTACTAGTTGACTCGATGTGGAGAGTGTAAGTAAGCGTGAGCTATCTGCTGCTGTTGGCGCTGATGCTCCACGTACAACGTCGTCGTTGTGGTTGTTACCACCACTGCTAGTTCAACACATTGCACTTGCACGCGTTAGCTAGCTAGCTAGCCTGAGCTATCTTTCTTTCTTTCTCCCTCTCTGTCTTCTTTCGCTTAATTTCCTTCAGTATTACTATTAGGTGGCTTTTCTTCGTCGCAGACTTTCTTTATCTTTCATTCAATGCGAGTGTTCTTACGGAGCGAGCAAAGGTTCTTAGTCGGAAATATCTCAGTATCTTACTTTATCAAGCGAGCCTGCAAACAATTCTCACGGGCTTGCCCTTTTTGTTTTCCCCTGAATTTGCCAGATCTCGCCCTCTTCCTAGTTTTTCTCATCTAACAAATAACCCAAGAGGCTAACAGACAACTAACGATTACGGTTCACAATAAAAGTGTATTATGATTTGAAATTAGATGTTAGATTGAGAATGCGACTTTGGGTACTAGCTGCGCACTGATGGTGGTGGTGGTGGTGGTGGTGGTGGTCTTGGTGCTTGAAGGAGAGTTCCGAAGGGGGGAAAGAAAAGATTGTGTGAGAAAATCTATTGGTATTGAATGAGCGATTTTGGGCTCTTGTGATTATTATAATTGAACTATGGTATGATATAAAGAGAGAGATATGAAGTGATAATGGTAGCAACCAGAGATGATGATGAGTGAAAGATATTATGGAGAGATAAAATGAAAACGCGAGCAGTGATTTTGATAATAACAATAACACGTCGTAGTCAACTCTCTAGGGCTGTATATTGCGGCGATGGCGGCAGGGACTGCTGGGCGCTGCAATGGGAGGCAGAGAGACGACGTCTGATTCGCCTCTTTCTCTCTCTCTCTTTCTCTCCGGCTAGGCAAAGGGCGCGCGCAACGCGTTCCACGCACTGCCACTGGCGCTTAGGGTTCGTGCATTCGTTCGCGCGTTCGTTCACTTGTTCATTCGTTCAAGTCGAAGTCGTTCGGTAGAATGTTTTTAGCGCCACAGCTTTTAGGGGCTAGAGAGTGAAGTAAATTATGACGACAACTGGGTCTGTGTGGTGATGGCGATGGTGGTGGTGGTGGTCTAGTGTTGAGAATACTAGCTAGCACTAGCAAGAATGTAGATAGATGGAGAGAGGATGAAATTTGGCACGCAAAAGCAGACTGGGGGCGGTGTGTTGGGGACACCACGAGAGAGAGAGAGAGAGAGAGAGAGAGAGAGAGAGCAGTGCTGCGGTGTTGTTGTTGCTGTTGGTGGTGGTGCTAGTGCACTTGTCGTCCTGAGGGTAGAATTTGTAAGAGGGAAAGAGTGGGAAAGTGCATGTAAGTGTTGGTGGTGCGCTTTGGGCAGGGATGTAAGCTGATTTGGAGACAGCTTTCACTAGGCAATGGGCTGGCGCTGGGCTGCTGCAGGCCAGGCGGCATCATGGGCGCACGCCGTTCGGCCTTGTGGCCACGACGAGGGGGCAGAGCAAGCCACAGAGAGAGGGCAGCCATGGAGGGTTGCGCATTGCGCACTGGAGATGTGAATATCTTTCTTCGTTATGCTTATCCTGCTCATAATACAGAGAGATGGAACCGAGACGATCCAGTTGAACTTGTTCCCTTTTCCCCAGAAGGGCCCCCTGTTTGCCCTGAGCCCCCGGAGCGAATTGCCCCAAGCGCACTTGCTCATTGCCTGCAGTGCATCCTAAGGAGCGGGAACAGTTCGCTCAGCGAACTTTGCTGCGCGAGCACTGCTCTGCAGGGATGGAAAGTGCCTTTCCCCAGCTAAGGGCGCGCAACGAGGGGGCAAGCAGCATCTGTGTGGGGCTCGGGGGGGAGGCGAGTTGCGGCCCACTAGCCGCCGACTAGCCACGCCGGCCAGCCAGCCAGCCGACTAGCCAGCCGGCTAGCCACGAGCCAGACGAGGCCCGGCAGCAGTGGTCCGAGCGGCGTCCAATGGGCGCGCTTGTCTGCCGGGCCAGCGCAGAGGGTGGGCTCCAGTTTGCCGGCCGGCCAATCGGCAGAGGCAGGGGCGAGCTTCTGAAGCGTGAAGGGAGGCCCAAGGGGCAGGCAGTGTGTTGGGGCTGTTTCTTGTGTGGAGTCTGGGCAGCATTGGCAGCCAGTGGAAGTGGATTGCGCGCCGAGCGAGAGAGCGGACCTCGAGTGGCGCTCGTTGGGCGCCTCTTTGTCTCGCGAGTCGCGAGTCGCGAGCCAAGCCTGGCAGCCCAGTGCAACGGGGAGGCCGCCAAGGGCGAGTGCGCGCCGCCAGCGAGGAGGCGCCGCACTTGAGTCCGTGGATCGCGCCTCTGTCGAGTGTGCCTCTGTCGAGTGTGCCTCTGGCTCAGGCCCAGAGGCTAAGGCTGAGGCTGAGGCTGAGGCTGAGCTGGGCGGCCGGCCTTCAGGGCCAGTCTGGGGGGAGCGCGAGTTGAGTTGAGCTGGAGCTGGAGCTGGAGAGTGCGATGGGCGTTTGAGCAAGAGTTAGATTTAGAGTTGGACTTGAAGCGAGAGGGGCAAGTTCGAAAGTCGAAAGTTGAAACTGGCTCTGGCATTTATTTTTGCCTCCCATTTGCTGTGGCTCACGCGCTCAGCTCGGGCAGCGAGCGGCAACTGCGACTGAGAGGCAAGCGGGCGGCCGAGCAGGCGCGAGAGGCAGCGAGTTAGCCAGGCCAAGCAGGCAGAGAAGCACTATCGCGAGTTGTGGCACCACCGCATTGGGGGCTGCTTCTTGGCGGCTTGTTGCGCCACGTTGCGCAAGTGTGCCGGCTCGCAACTCGTTTGCCAGCAGCGAGCGAGCGCGCGCACGCGAGACTCTGTGCCAAAGGGGGACGCTCTGGGGCGGCACTCGGCGCTCTGTGGCCACTCTCTGCAGATGGGGCTTGCAGTTGGCTGTGGGCCGCGCACTTGCCTCCAGTTCGTCCGCTCGCTTCTAGTTCGCCCGCATGAGCCAGCGAACTTGGAGCCAGTGAGTAAGCCTGCAGCGAACTTGGAAGGAGTGAGTAAGCCTGCAGCGAATGTGCGCCGGCTTGTGAGTGCGCCGCCAGCGAACGAGTGCGGCCCACGTTCAAGGCTGCCTGCCGCCTGGCTCACTGCCTGCTCGAGCTGAGGGGCGCGCAACAAGCGCCACACGGCCCAGCAGCGGCAGCCAGTGGGCCGCAGTGAGAGGTGCTGCTGCAGAGGCAAGTGGAGGCAACTGCAAGTGGAGGCAACTCGTTCGCCCATTGCGCGCCGCACAATTGGCCAACTGCGCGCCCGGCCACTGAGGCGCCCCCGAGCCTGCGGGCCTCTGGCAGCCAGTTGCAGGCTCGCAACAGTGAGTTGCAGCCCCGCAACACAGTCTTTGCCTTAGCCTTTGGGCCGCCAGACAGTCTCTGGCAGGCCCAAAGGCGCGCCCTCTGTGTTGGGCCCTCAGCCTGGCCGAGTGGCGCTCGTGAGCCGCGAAGGGCGACCCGCGAGAGGCAGTCTGCGAGCGCCAGTCTCGCCCGCAGGAACAGCCGCCCGCCGCCACAACACTGTCGTGGCCCGGCCGGCCGTCGAGCCCGTTCGAGCGAGCCCAAAGCCCCAAGGCTCGTCCCGGCAGACAGCTCATTTGCGCTCGGCCTCGGCCCCGCTCCGCAGGTGAGCGCCGCTTTGCGCCGCATCCAGCCTGGCCACTGGCGGCGCGCACACTCGCCAATCCCCCCGGACGAGCTCGCCGACGCGGCAAACACTCGCCCAGGGCCGTCCCTTCCTCCTCCTGTGCGCCGCCAAATCGATCGCAATCCCTCGCTTCCTGTTTGTCGGCCAGACAGGGGCGGTGTGCGCGTGCCGCTGCGTGTGCGCGGCCCACTTAGCTCGCGTGCCGGATGACGAGATTGATTTGTCGCCCGGCTGGCTTTGTGGGGCTTCGTGATGTGCGGCGGAGTCGCCGGTTGGCACGTCAGGGCCGCCCCAAGCTCGAATTTGGGCCCGGCTTTGCGACATCACTGCGCGGACAGTCTCACTGGGGCCGCTTGTGCCCGTTGGCGGACTCGCCACTCACGCCCCACCGCACTCCGCAAACCCGCAGCCCGAAGTGCGCCTTCCACCACGCTCCCGAACTGCCACGCCCACTTGTAATTTTCGGGAACCTCAGGCGGCGCAGGCCCGCCGCGGGCCCCTAAGCCTTGTGGGTGCCTAGCGCGAGCTGCCGGCCTGGAGGCTGCTTTTGCGCAATTGGAGGGCCGGCCTTGCGTGGCGCCGGCTTGCTCGCGGGCGATTCTCGCGAATTTCCATCCGGAAACCGGGCCGACTGCGGGCCGTGGTTGGGGCGGCCTCGTGGGGGCCGACGCAACTGGAGCCTGGGGCTGCCAAGGGTGCCCAGAGGGGCCGGAGGGCAGGCCTAGGAGGCGCGCGCCGCCGGGGCTTCCCTGCGCGGGTGTTCTCTTTGTTTGTCGCCGCAGGTCCCCCCAGACTGTCTCGGATGCGGCCAGACGGACGCCGGCCAGCTCGACTTCTGCGGATTCATCGCCACCTGCGCCGAACCAATTGGGCCGAGCTTTGGGCCGGCCACAAAGAGACGGCCGCCCGAGACACTCGCCACAGAGGCCGCCCTGAGTGAGGCTGCGCGCGAAAGTGGCGCCCCCTGGCGGCCGCCAATCGAAACACTCGCAGAGACAATCTCGCCCTCCTCAAGGCGCAATCTTTGCGCAATTTTTCTCGCCGCGACAAGCTCGGGGCGCTGGCAGTTTGCGGAAATGTATCAATATTGGCCATCCACGAAATGTTGTCTAGTTTGCAGATGGCAAATGGCGAATGGTTACTGGCAATTGGAAGCTCCAGCAGATGGGGAAGCGACTTGGGCAGAGGATGAGCAACGATGGAAGTGCGAAATTTGGCGGCAACTCGCCCAAAGAGTGTCGTCTCTCATCTCACCACGATCTTGACGAAATCGTCTTGCCCACTTGGAGCTGCAGATCAACAAGCGCCCTCGCTCTGCAGACAGTCTCTCCACGGCCGGGCGGACACACGCAGACGACGCGGACGTAGCTCGCCGGCTGTCTCTTTATTGCCATTGGTCTTGTGCTCTGTTGTTGATGTTCTTGTTGTTGTTTGTTTGTTGTTTGTGTCTAGTTTCTAGTTTCTGCACGCTCGAACTTGGCCGCTGCTTATGTGTTGCTCCCTGTGTCTCGATTGCGGCCGCTCGCTTGCCAGCCGCTGAAATGGGCCGCAGTGCCAAGTGTTCCAGCCCCTGAGGCTGCCACTTGGGTGTGTGTGTCGTTTGCCGCTCTATGACGTCAAATGGCAGCCAAAATGAGCTCGATACTGCACGCCACTTGGCCTATTCCTCACTGCTCACTTCGTGCAGCACACTGCAGACTGTATGCCGCAAAGCGCACACTGCACGCTGTATGCTGCACATCGCGCGTCAAAAATAAGGTTACATTTGTGCGCAGCTTTGTACAGAAATCTGTCATCCTACTTTTGGCGGATAGTGCACATCGCACATCGCACACTGCCAATGGGCCGCTCTGCACTGGTCTCCTCTGCACACAACATCTCGCGACGCGCGTTGGGCCGAGCGCCACCTTGTGGCCGGCGACTCAATTAGAGACCGTCTGCAGTAAACGGGCGTTTCTTCCGCCCCTTTCGCTTTTATTTTTTCGGTTTTCGGGTATCAACCCATTTTCTCCGGCTGGTCATCATCTCGGCACGTCTTCCTGGTGCGTCTTGGCACTCCTTTGGCGCACTTTTGAGCTGCCGAGACCGACGAGAGCCGGCCAGCGGTCAGCCGGCGTCCTGGTGGCCATAGTGGAGGAAGTTGGCGTGTGGCGAGTCTGTGTGGCGGCCGGGCAGCATGGGCGCTTCCGGCTGGTGCTGGAAGGCGGCCGGTTTGGCGTAGTGCTGGCCGAGCGAGCCGGCCAGCTCGAGTCTGTGTCTGGGGCTGAGGTGGAGCGCGCTGGCCACTGGCGGCTGGCCACTGGAGGCCAGCTGGGCCAGCTCGAAGAGGCGCTCGGCTGAGGAGCCGCGCCCACTCTGGTCTGCGAAGGCGGCCGGCTGGCTAGCTAGCAGTGAGCTGGCGAAGGGGCGCTGCTGGAGGCCGAGCAGCGCCGCCTGGCCGGAAGCGCGGCCCCCACTCGTGCCCTCCAGGTGGCAGTCGATGGAGCGGCGGTCTAGGTGGGGCGGCCGCTGGCTTGGCGCGTGCAGGAAGCGGGCGGCGAGCAGCGCCTCGTTTCCGGCGGGCGCGCTGGCCCCGCTGAGCGAGCGGGCGCGCTCCAGGTCGCGCTCGGCCAGCGTAAAGGGCGGCGGCGGCGGCGAGTCGAGCGAGCCCGGCGAGCTTGCCGCGTCGCCCGCCTCGAGCTGGCCGGGCGGCTGGGCGGCCTCGGGGCCCACCATGAGCGCCACCTGGGTCTCGTCGAGGCCTGGCGAGGCGCGCAGCTGGCCCGCCGGCTCGAGGGGGCGCAGGAAGTAGCTGGGGGCCAGCTCGCCGAGCACGAGCGAGGGCGGCCCCCTCGTGCCCCCGAGCAGCCCGGCCGAGTCGCTGGTGCGCCGAGCGGGCGGCTCGAAGGGGGGCGGGGCGGCGAGGCCGTGTGGGTGGGCTGTGGGCGCTTGGGGGGCGCCCAAAGCGAGCTGCTCGTCGGCGGCGGCGCGCTGCCAGGGCGGCGGGCCGGCAACAGTGTGCGGCGCGCCGCCCGCGTCCGTCGACAGATGGCGCTGCGCACCGGGCGGCTCGCGCGGCAGACGCCTCCTAGTGGTCGGCTGCAAGGCTCCCACGGCGCTTCCGGCCGCCCCGGGCAGACTCCAGCTGCTCGAGCGGCCACCCACCGCCAGCCCGCCGCCCAGCAGCTCGCCCGCGCCCGCCCGGAAGTCGCCCGGCACTCCGCCCAGGCCGCCCAGGCCGCCCAAGCCGCCACCCAGCGCACCTGTTGTCGCGCCGCCCGCCGAGCTGCGGCCGCCCGCCCGCACCTCCGGCGCCTCGCCGGAAGGGCCCACGCACGCCGCCGAGCTCGCCGACCGCCCGTTAACCCGCGAGGGCTCCACCACTTCCGGCACGCCGCCCAGCTCCTCGTCCGGCTCGCTGGCGCTCTCCGTCTCGGCCGCTGAGCCCGCGGACGAGGAGGCGCCCGAGCTGGCCGTCGAGCTTGTGGGCGCGGCCGAGCGCGCCACCGCCGCCAGCTGCTCGCGCGCCCTCCCCTGAGCAGCGCCTAACTGCAGCTGCTGCACGCCCGAGCCGCTTCCGCTTCCCTTTCCGCTTCCGTTTCCGCCCGCTGGCGCGCTCGAGCTTGCCGCCGCCGAGCCCAGTCTGTTGAGCGCCCGGCTCACCTGCACGTACTTCCTCTCCAGATAATCCACTTCCTGTTGCAGGGCGTCCAGCTCGCGGCTGCGTTTCCGGTTCCGGTTCGAGGTGCGTTTTCCGGTCCGTTGGGCCGATTTAAGCGTGTTTTAGTTGGAGTGAGAGTGGGTGTAGTAATTGCGGCGATTGGAGCCGAGTTTTGGGGTTAGGTTTGAGTTGAGAGTGCCAGTTTCTCGCCCACTTTGGAGACAAGCTTTGTGTGCAAAGAGGCGACGAAAGTGAGCCACTTGGGCACCGGAAGAGGCGCCCAAACGGCATGAGATCAGAGCCATTTTCGCTCGGCTTTGTTTCACTTTTCTTCCGGTTCGGTGTCGCATTTGAGGTGACCTCTCGCGCCTCTCAGGCGCCTCTTCGGCTAGCCCAAAGCGGAAAGGAACAAGCGCCCAAACGGCGCTCGAAAAGGCGAAAATCTGCACGGAGGCTTAGCAGTATCGAGCAGCAATCCTAAGCCGAAAGCGGCGAGCCAGAAGGGCCGCTGACAGACGAAGGGCCAGCCTCGGATAGTCTGAGGCAGCAATGGGCAGCAATGGACAGCGATGGGCGGCAATGGACAGTGTTTCCAGAGAGTGGCGACCTGTTTACGAGCCTGTTACCAAGCTAGCCGCTCGCCGCTTGTCCAACGCCCTCGAGCTGGCCAATGGAGGGAAGTGCATCCAGAGGCTCTTTGGGGCGGCTCTTTGGCTTGCAATTTCGAGTGATTGTTGTGGGCCGGCCAAGAATAGGCGGCCGGTTAATGGGCCTGTGCAGTGGGCGCGTCTCTTCTGGCCGGCGAGCTGCTTTGGGGCGCCCAAATTGGAGCCGAATGGGATGAGACGGCCGCTCGTTTGGGCGCACGAGCCGCGCCTAGTCCTCCGCCGCCTCTGCCAAGCTGCATTTGGGCCAAGAAAAGGGCTGTTTCCGATCGGGCCAACTGGGCTCAATCTGGCCCTCTGTGTGTGCCTGCGGGCGTCTGCGGGCGCACACACTCCTCGGCCGAGCTGGGAAGCTAGCAAGCTAGCAAGCCGGGAAGATGGCGAGCCGAGTAAGATGGCAAGCTAGCAAGCTGGAAGGCTAGAAGGCAGGAAAGCTGGCAAGATGGCGAGCTAGAATGCTGGCAAGATGGCAAGCTGGCGGGCCCAAAGTGGCGAGCTAGCTGGGCCTATCTGATCGGCGTGGGAGCATTTTATGGCTATTATTCACGCGTTGGTTGCGGCGAGCTCGCCTTCGAGTGGGCCGCGCGCCCTTTCGATTATCATCTGCATGTCTGGCCTTCCTTCTTGAGAAACCTCTGCCCGTCCAGTTGGCCCAGCTCGCCGTCCAGCTGGTTGGCAAGACGGCCGGCAAGACGGCCGCCTAGCCAAGTGTCCACCAGAGCTAAGGGCGCTCGCCGTGGGCCAGTTGGCGGCCAGCTTGCGGCCAACCGCCGGCCAGAAAGGCAGCTCCAAGCGGCCCCAAGCGGCGCCAAATGGGGGCACTCGTTGGCGGGCGACTGGGGCCAGCTCGGCGCCGATCTAGCTCGCCGGCGCGCTGTATTTACTTAGACAAAAATAGGCGCCCAGCTAAAAGCATCTGGTTGCATTAATAAGAAGCGGCCGCCCTTTCTGGCCACTCTTTTCGGGCAGCCTTTTGGCCAGCTTTTGCGGCGCGCTCTTGCTTAGGCACTCTTGCAGACTGCGTCTGGCTGCATGGCCAAGCAGCCTCCGAATGGCCACAGTGAGCCTCTTCTGGGCTGCAAACGGCGGGCCCAAAAGAGTCGCTTTCAGCCGACGAGAAGGCGGCTTTCGGACGGCTTCTGGCCCCCTTCGAGCAGTCTTTTGGGCGCTCTTAGGGCGCTCTTTGGGCGCCTTTCGAGCGGCGCTCATGTTTCCGGCCGGGCTCCAAATGGAACTGGCGAGATGGATTTTAATCATCATCATCAGGGAAATTTCGGCCGCCCTTTCGGCGCCAGCCGCTCCCAGTCATCGGAGACACGTGGCTCTCCATCTCGCCAGCTTGCGAGCTAGCGAGCTTGCCGCAACTTCCACAATACAAGCTTGCCAGCCAGCCAGCAAGCTTGCCAGCCTGCGGCGAGCTCGCCAGTGGGCCAGCTTGCCACTTAGCCAGCTTGCAAGTTTGCCTGCTGCACTTGTCGCCAGCCTCGAGAGTGCCCCAATGGTGCAGGAGCGGCCGCTTTGCGTCCAGACCTAAGGTCTTCGCGTAAAGTGGAGAAGCTTGGCGAGCTCGACGCAGAGAGCCAGTCCCAAGCGATGCAACCAGGCGCTCCAGCTGGCCAGCTCGCCCTAAGGTCCGGCCAGTTTGCATAATAACTGGCCAGCGTGTATCAAGTGAAAGCTGGGCCAGTTGGCGTCTGCCTTTCGGCGTTTGCAGCTTTCTCTTCGGGCCCCAAAGGGCCGCGGACAGTCCCGAGCGGCGCCAGCGGGCGACTGGGCCCCGCGGGCTTCCGTTTCGTCTCAAAAGGGTGCAGAGAGGCGCCAAGTTTGGGGCTTGCGGCTGGGCCTAAGTGAATAGTGAATAGTGAATAGTAATCTGTTTGCGGGCGGCAATTAAGTGGCCGCTTTGGTCAAACTCTTGGCCAGTTAATTGCTCCACCACCGCAACAAGAGTGGCACCGCAACGAAAGCCAGAGAGCCGCCAGCTTGGCGCTGCAAGCTTGCCAAAGTGGCCAAATAAGCTGGCCCAAAATGAGCCGCATTTTATGCCATTTAATCTTCTGATAATGATCATGATTAACTGGCCACTTTTCTGCCCCACTTTTTGCCGTCTACTCGCCGCCAATCCTTAGGACAGGAACGCTCGTCGGCCGCAAGGGAAAATTGTTTTCCCTCCGCTCTACACGTAGTCCGTGGGCGACACTATTTAATTTTTGACCATTTTATCCATCCACTAACTGGGTTTTCGTGCCGCCGGAAGTGCAAGCGGAAGTGGAGGGGCGCCTTTTGGCCACTGGCTAGAGCTAGTGAGCTCTAGAGACTGGCTGTAAAGAGTCACTAGAGCCAGTCACTGGCTCCAGTTGGTCGCCCGCATGGAGTACTCACCTGATTTGGTGGCGCTGGATGGTGGCCAGCGCGTCGTAGTTGTTGTACAGGTGGCTGAAGAGCAGCAGACTGTCTACCCACTCGATGTGCACGGTGAGCTGGTCGCCGGGCGCCAAATAGTTATCCGGCGATTTGTTGAGCTGCTCAGTGTTGTTGTTGGTGTTTTTTTGTCGTTTTTCGGCGTTTTTTTGCCGTTTTTCGGCGTTTTTTTGCCGTTTTTGGTCGTTTTTTTTCCGTTTTTTGGTGGTTTTATGCCGTTTTTCGGCCAAGTTTCCAGTGGTTTTTACGAGCACAAATTGCAAGTCCGCGGGGGCCAGTTTTGTGCCGAGTTGGCAGAAAAGGAGCAAGGCAAAAGGGGGCGCCGAGTGGGCAAATTTGGTGCAATTTGGTTGCAATTTGGTTGCGAGAGAGAGAGAGAGAGAAAAAGTGGTCAGTTTGCGCTGTTCCCATGGTGCAACAAGGGACGTTCTCTGGCCAGAAAAAGGGGCCAAAAGGACGTGCTTGCTGGCAGGGCAATATATTTGGCTGGGAGAGCAAAATGGGAGTGTGTGTTTTTTGAGTGAAAATTAGTTTGGCCCCAAGTGAGCGGCAGAGGCGAGCTTGGTGGTGCTCTCTCTCTCTCGTGGCTTAGGTCTGGCCACCGAATGATGCGGCAGCCAAAGAGAAATAGAGTCTGGCAAAAAGTGAGAGTTGGCCAGCGAGAGAGGAGGAGTATCTGTTTTTATTGTTGTTGTTGTTTTTACTTTTTCATCTGGCCAAACGAGAGAGAGTCTGAGCGTAATTATTTCCCAACCACTCGGTCTGTGTCCAGTTGGCTGACTCCCAGCGAGGAGCTTAGGGCGCGCGCCAAACAATGCGTGCAGTCCAAATGGGCCCAAACGGAACAGCTGCACTCTGACCAGCCGCAAGCAGAGGAAGGAGCAAGTTCCACTGGGCCTTGCAAGCAACGGAGAGCTGAGGGTCGAGACAAGCGAGCCGCCGAGATGGCCAATGAGAAGTCCAATTGGGCCCATCGGAGACACTTGTTTCCTCCTTGAGGTCCAACTCGGCCTCAAGACGCTCGTCTCTTGCCTTGTATCTAATTCATTTGGCCTCCCCCAAGCTTGGCAAGCGACGAGCGACGAGCGACTAGTGACTAGCCATCAGCCTCGCTGCAGTTGCCGGCCGTCTGCAGCGCAAAGTCGGCCGCTTTTTGGCAAGCCAGAGCTCCAGAAGTGAAGCTCCAAGCTGGACGCCAAGTGAACGCTGCTTGCCGCTCGGCCGGCAGCCCTAAGGAGCGGCCAAATCAAGATGCCATCTCAATGGGCGTCCGATTTGGCAGTCTAGCCAGCAGGGCGGCCAGACTGCCTCTGGCGCGACTCCTTCCGGCGCGAGTCGCTCTCTCTTTTGGGAGCAAATAACTGGCAGTTTCACTCCGGCTCTTCTCTTTGGCCCTCGACAAATGACAAAGAATTTTATTGCGCTCCTCGGGCTTTGCAAAAATCACCACCAACTGGAGCGCGCCCTAAGCCCGTCCAAGTGGCCCGCCGGCAAGACCCAGTCTCTGACACTGCGCCCCAACTGGCCGGGCTGCTTGGGCGCTGCCTGGACGTTGCTTGGAGCGAGTTGGCAAGACGAGACTGACCAGCGCTGATAAAAGTGAGATTCTTATTCTTTTTCTCGCTCTCTGGGCGAAGCTTCGTGTGCGCGTGGAGCTCGCCAGAGAGTGTGTGTCGCCCGCCAGAGAGTGTGTGTTGTGGGCCAGTGGAGGGCCGCTCAATGAATCATACGACTCGTGTCGCCCGCCCGCCCAAACGACTTCCTGCCGCCGATGCAACTCCGATGGGCGAGCAGTGGGCGAGCAGAGGGCGAGCAGAGGAGCTGCATTGGACAAGCAGTGGAGCTTCCAGAGAGCAACTGCGGCGCCCAAGTGACAGCAGAGGAATCCCGCTTTTGTGGCCCATTGTGTGCGGCTCGTCTCCAGCTGCACGTCCTGGCCAGTTGGGCGCCCTCTCGGCCGCCAACTGGCCGCCAGAGACACTCAGTGGCGGCCGCAGTCTCGGCCGCACACTTTTCCTCTCAAATGGGCGAAGAAATCCCACTTGAAGCACGTTACCAAGCGAACGGCGCAGAGTTTACTTTGCCTCCTCCAAGGTCCAAGGGCGGCAATCTTGGCCGCTCAGTGCTCAGTGCTCAGTGCTCAGTGCTCAGTGCTCAGTGCTCAGTGCTCAGTGCTCAGTGCTCGCCCGACGGAGATTGAGCGGATTCCTGCGCGTGGGCGACAAAGATCCTGGATGCATTCTGCTCGCCGGCGACTGTCCCCAAGCGGCCAAGCCGAATTAAAGAATGTCGCCGCCACGGAAGAGGAGCTCGCGCGAACAGGCAAATGAGTGATGATGATAACCGAGCAAAGGTGAACTCGCGCAAAGGTTAGC